>Ga0105106_10000012_pt1 | contig 86735 bp, 73 predicted proteins | sample PPLLaktember2015_5_FD_79109 | JGI IMG/M metagenome (GOLD analysis project Ga0105106, IMG submission 79109) | Freshwater sediment microbial communities from Prairie Pothole Lake near Jamestown, North Dakota, USA - PPLs Lake P8 Core (1) Depth... | ecosystem: Environmental > Aquatic > Freshwater >... | reverse complement strand
TGGATGTCACGGAGGGTCGGACATCGGAGGACGCGGACCTTGCCGACCTCCGCACGCTGGCCGGCGGCTTCCTCGACCTGAGTCGCGCGGCGAGGATCAAGCTGGATCCCTCGCCCGCGCCCGAGCCGCCGCCACCGGCCAGCCAGCCCGTGCCGGTCGCGAACGAGCCCCCCAGCGAATCGGTCGTCATTCAACAGGCGTTGCCCCCCTGGAACCCGACATGGCTGGGTTCCCAGTCCCGGCTGGAGTTCCAGGGCTCGGTCGAGGTGACCATCGACGAGAACGGCGACGTCACGTCGGTACGGATCCTCGCGCCGATCCACCCGGCGTACGACCCGCAACTGGTGGCCGCAGCCAGGGCCTGGAAGTACCAGCCGGCGCGCCGCAACGGCAAGCCGATCGTGTCCACCCGGCGCGTGGACGTGGTGCTGCGGCCGAACGAGTGACGCGCGCGGCGCCTGCCGCCCTGCGCGTTTTCGGTTAGGATTTCCGGCATGCCCCTGCCGCCGCCCACGCAGATGGTCCTGCGGGACGGCTACTGCGAGTTCGACTTCGGGCAGCCCGATCCGGACCTGCTTCCCACCTCGGAACTGCGGCAGGCGGCCGCCGCCGCGCTGGACACGTTCGGCCCCGACATGCTCGCCTACGGCGCGCCCGAAGGGGCGTGGCCGCTCCTCGCCTGGATCCAGGAACGCGTGCATCAGCGCGAGGGCATCGCGGTGGGGCTCGACGAGTGCGTCGGCACCGCCGGCAACTCCGACGCGATCGACCAGGTGTGCACGCTGTTCACCCAGCCCGGAGACGTGGCACTGGTCGAATCGCCCACCTATCACCTAGGGTTGAAGATCCTACGCGATCATCGGCTGGACCTGCGGGCGGTCCCGGTGGACGCCGACGGCCTTCGCGTGGACGCGCTGGAGGACACGCTGCTCCAACTGGAGCGCGAGGGGAGGAAGGCCCGGCTGCTGTACACCATCCCCACGTTCCACAACCCCACCGGCGTGAACCTCGCGATGGATCGCCGCCGCGCGGTCGTGGACCTGGCGGCTCGCCACGGTTTCCTCGTGCTCGAGGACGATGTGTACCGTGAGCTATCGTACGACGACGTGCCGCCGCCCTCGCTCTTCTCGCTGGCGCCACGCGGGACGGTGATGCGGATGGGGTCGTTCGCCAAGGCGCTCGCGCCCGGGCTGCGTCTCGGGTGGCTCAACTGCAGCGCCGAGCAGGCGCGCCGGTTTGCGGATGGGGGACTGCGCGACAGCGGCGGCGCGCCGAACTTCACGGCGGCGATGATGGTGGCGTCGCTGTGCCGGTCCGGCGACTTCGACACCCACGTCGCCCGGCTCCGGGCCGCGTATCGCGAGCGGCGCGAGGCGCTGGCCGCGGCGCTCACCCGGCACCTGCCAGACGGCTGCGCGTTCATCACGCCCGGCGGCGGCTACTTCATCTGGGTCACGCTGCCCGCTGGCGTGGACGCCGACGCAGTGCTGCGGTCAGCCGAAGCCCGCCGCGTGACGTTCATTCCCGGCAGCCGCGTGTGCATCGACGGGGGCGGAGACAATTTCCTGCGACTCGCGTTCAGCCTGATGAAGCCAGACCAGTTGGAGGAAGGGGCGCGCCGCCTGGGCACGGCAATCGCCGATGTCGCCGTCACGCAACTGTGATTAGATGCGATTCCAGTCGATTTGATTGACGAATAAGTGCGATGTACAGTGCCGCCCGTGTCGCACCTCGTCGCCGCCGGTCGCGTTCCGGCCATCGTTGCCACCCTCCTGCTTGCTCTCGCCGTCCCCGATGCCACGGCCCAGATCTCCAGTGGGGCCCTCACCGGGGTTGTCCGGGATGCGCAAGGCTCTCCGCTCCCGGAGGCCAGCGTTGCGGCGCGTGACACCGCAACGGGCCGCCAGCGTGACGGGCGCGCCAATCGCGGCGGCCGCTTCCTCATCGCCGTTCGCCGTCGATTTGGTGCTCGAGTTCGGTGGTGTCCAGGAGGCCGTCCTCGTCACCGGCGACGCCTCGGTGTTCGGCACTGAAACCGGCGGTCTCGGCCAGGTCGTCGCCGAGGAGCAGGTGCAGAATCTGCCGCTGAACGGCCGGAGCTTCATCTCGCTGGCCGCGCTTGCGCCAGGCGTGGCCCTGCCGCCTGGGTCGTCGCTGCCGCGCATCAACGGCGGACGGCCCCGCACCAACGAGTACATCTTCGACGGCCTCTCGGTGTTGCAGCCCGAGCCTGGGCAGGTGCCGTTCTTCCCCGTCATCGACGCCATCCAGGAGTTCAAGATCGAGAGCAACAGCCCGCCCGCCGAGTTCGGTCGCTTCAACGGCGGTGTCGTGAACCTGACCACACGGTCAGGGACCAACGATCTCTCTGGCCGGGCCTTCGACTTCGTGAGGCACGAGGCCCTGAACGCCAGGAATCCGTTCGCCCCTGCCGGTACCAAGCCGGCGTTCCGCCGGCAGCAGTACGGGGGCGTGGTCGGCGGCCCGGTGGTGCGGGGCCGGACCTTCTTCTTCGCCGACTATCAGGGCCAGCGCCAGGACATTGCCCGCACGGTCATCTCGACGGTGCCAACCGCACTGCAGCGGCAAGGCGTGTTTACCGAGCCCATCTCGGGGCGTGTGCCTGTGATCTACGATCCTGCCACGACCGTCGTCACGGGAGGCACGGCCACCCGTCTGCCGTTCGCGGGCGGCGTCATTCCGGCCGACCGCATTGACGCGGTCGCACGGGACCTCCTCGCGCGCTATCCGCTGCCCAACCGCCCTGGCACGGCCAACAACTTCGAACGCACGAACAACGAGACCGTAAACCAGGATCAGTTCGGCTTCAGGATCGATCATCGGCTCTCGGCGCTGGGCGATCGGATCTTCGCCCGTCTGACCAGGTTCGGGGAGCACTTCCTTCCCGTCTCGCCACTGCCGGAGGGCAGCGGAGCCACCACGGGCACCCTGGGCCCCCAGCACACCCACTCGTGGGCCCTGGCATCGGCCTGGCAACGCCCCATTTCCACGCAGCTGCTCAACGAACTGCGGGTGGGAGACACACGGCGGCGGGTGTCTCGGCGGGCCGTCGAACTGCCCACCGGTCCAGAGGCGGACCTGGGCCTGCCCGGCGTCCCCACCGAGGCACGCTTCCCGTCCACGCTACCCACGTTCCAGGTCGCCGGCTACCAGTCGCTGGGGTTCGCCCGCCAACACCGCGACCGACTTCGGCACCAGCGTGACCCAGGTGGCCAACACCGTCACGTGGCTCCGCGGCAATCACGCGGTGAAGATCGGTGCGGACCTGCGCTGGTCCCGCCTGAACGTCGTCCAGCCGCCGTCGCCGACGGGCCTGTTCCAGTTTACGAACCTGTTCACCGACCAGCCGGGTGTCGCCGGCACCGGCACGCCGCTCGCGAGCTTCCTGCTCGGCCAGGTGCAGACCTTTTTCATCGACCTGCAGCAGGATGAGATCAGGAATCGCGCCCACGTGCAGGAGTATTTCGTCCAGGACGACTGGCGAACGTCCGATCGCCTCACGGTGAACGCGGGCCTCCGCTACACCCTGAACTTCCCATCGGTGGAAGAGCAGAACCAGGCGGCAGTGCTCGACTTCGATACGCGGCAGCTGGAATACCTGGGACGCGACAGCAATCCGAGATCGGCCCGGCGGCTGCACTGGACGGATTTCGGCCCTCGCCTTGGCGTCTCCCTGCGCCTCTCCCCGCGTGATGTGCTACGTTCCGGCTACGGAGTGGTGTGGATCGAGCAGGCAGGCATCACCACACCCTTCACCACTCCCGCCTTTCCATTCCTCCAGACGGTGTCCCAGCGCACGCTCGACAACGTCGCGCCGGCCTTCGTGCTGGCGGAGGGCCCCAGCGTGTCGCCCATCCCTCTTGCGCCAGACGCCGGGCTCGGCCAGGGCGTGTTCAGCGTGGACCGCGACCTGGGTTCGGGATACGCGCAGCAGTGGCACGCCGCCTGGCAGCGGGAACTGAGCGCGGGGACGATGCTCGAGCTGGCCTACGTCGGCTCGAGGATCACCCGCATCGGCGTTCCTGACGCCAACCTCAATCAACTGACCACCGATCAGCTCGCGCTTGGCTCCCCGCTGCTCGAGCGTGTGCCGAACCCGTACTTCGGCCTCATTCCACGTTCGTCTTCCCTGGGCGACCCCACGATCACGCGGGCGCAGCTCATGAAACCGTTCCCCGAATACACGACCGTCAGCCTCTACCGCAACAACATCGGCACGACGGCATATCACGGGTTCGAAGCGAGGCTCGAACGTCGGTTCTCGCGGGGTTTCTCGATGCTCGCGAGCTACACGCGCTCTAGGCTGATCGACGACGCCTCATCCGTGTTCGACGCCTCCATTCTCACCGGGCCCGTCGCCAACGCGCCGGTGGCCGACGCCTTCGACCGTGCGCGCGACCGCGATGACTCCAGCGGCGACATCCCCCACGTGTTTGTCGCGTCGGTCGTGGCCGAACTGCCCTGGGGCGAGGGGCGCCGGTGGCAGCCTGGGGGCCTCGTGGGAGCCGTGGTGACCGGATGGACGATCACGGGCATCGCGACCCTGCAGTCGGGCACGCCGGTCGCCGTGACGCAGGCCACCAACTTCAACGCCTTCGCCGGGTTCGGTACCCAGCGCCCGAACCTCGTGGGCAATCCGGAGCTGCCCGCTGATGAACGGTCGACGTCCCGCTGGTTCAACACCGCGGGCTTTGCCGTGGCTCCGCAGTTCACCCTGGGGAGCAGCTCACGCAACCCCGTGCGTGGCCCAGCCTATCGCAACCTCGATCTCGCGCTGATTCGCAGCCTGGGCCTCCCGCGCGGGACTGGGCTCGATCTGCGGGTCGAGGTGTTCAACGTGACGAACACCCCGGCCCTGGGTGCGCCAAATGGGCTGCTGGGCTCACCGGCCTTTGGCACCATCACCTCGGCCGGCGACCCGCGGGTGGTTCAGCTCGCGGCGAGGCTCGTGTTCTAGAACCCAAGTGAACGGCAGGACCGTACAAAGAACGAGGGGGGCAGGATCTTCTCCCGCCCCCCCTCTGGTCCTGACTCCCGACCCTTGCCGTTACTGCCGCGGCGCGGTCGTGGTCGTCTCGGTCTGCGGCAGGCGCAGCGAGATGTACTCACCCGTGTAGTTGCCACCGCTCACGCCCACCACGATGTACTGGCGGCCGTCGAGCGAGTAGGTCATCGGGTGGCCGACGATGGGCGCCGGCAGCAGCACCTCGCCCACCTGGGCGCCGGTGTCCTTGTTGTAGGCGCGGAGCATCGCGCCGCGCGCGCGGCCCGGAGGCGCCGTGGGCTGCGGGTCGCCCGCGATGACGAGCGTCTTCGTGATGAGCACGCCGACGCTGCCGCTCTGACCGGTCTTCGGGATGTTCATTCCCTTCAGCAGCGGGTGGTTGCGCACCGCGTCCGGCGTGTCGCCGTGCGGCACCTGCCAGCGGAGCGTGCCGTTCGAGAGGTCGATGGAGGCCATCACGCCGTAGGGCGGCTTCACGATCGGCAGGCCGTCGAGACCCTGGACCAGCGCGCGGCGGCCGGCCATGCCCGGGAAGTTGAATGCAGGCGCGCCGCCAGGACCCGCCGCAGGACGTTCACGGCGCAGGCCGTAGTCCGGCTCGGCTTCCCAGCGCGGGAGGCGCGGCTTGTTCTTGAAGTTTTCCGGGTTGACCTTCTCGAACTCCTCTGCATCGTAGTGACCCACCGAGACGGCCGCGTTGCCCGCCTGCGTGTAGAAGTGACCCGTCTCCAGGTCGAAGCCCGCGCCCGGCCAGTTGGTGCCGCCGCTGGTGTTGGCGATGTTGATGCCGCCGAGCAGCTTCGATTCGGGGCCCGTGGGCGGCACGTACGGCGTCGGCTCCCAGCGGAAGAGCGCCAGGTTCTTCAGCGCCTGGGCGCGCAGCGCCGGCGTGAAGTCGATGAGATCGTCTTCCGCGATGTGCGTCCGCGAATAGGCGGGCGGCTTGGTCACGAAGGGTTGCGTCGGCCAGGTCTTCTCGCCGTGTATCGTCGACTGCGGCACCGGGCGCTCTTCGATCGGCCAGATGGGCTGACCCGTGATGCGGTCGAAGGTGTAGAGCCAGCCCTGCTTCGAGGGCACCGCCACGAGCTTGCGGGGCTTGCCCTCGACCGTCGTGTCGATGAGCAGCGGCGCCGACGACATGTCGTGGTCCCAGATCGGGTGGTGCACGAACTGGAAGTGCCACTTGTACTTGCCGGTCTTCAGATCCACCGCCACGAGGCTTTCCGCGTAGAGGTTGGCGCCCAGGCGGTTGCCGCCGTACTCGTCAATCGTCGGCGACTCGACGGGCAGGTACACGAGGCCCGCTTCGGGGTCAGCCGTGATCTGGGTCCACACGCCGGTGTTGCCGGTCCACTCCCAGGAGCCGCCCTCCCAGGTCTCATGACCGGGCTCACCGGGGCCGGGCATCGTGTCGAAGCGCCAGATCGGCTTGCCGGTGCGAACGTCGTAGGCGCGGACCAGGCCCTTGACATTGGTGCTGTAGACATATCCCAGGCCCTCGAACATCGACGAGCCGACGATGACCATGTCGTTGACGATGGTGGGCGTCGAGTGCAGCCCGATTTCCGACTTCTCGAGGTCCGCCTGCTTGCCGTTGATCAGCACGCCCTGCTTCAGGTCCACGACGCCCGCGGTGCCAAAGCCCGCGATGGGCTGGCCGTTCTTGGCGTTGAGGGCCACCAGGCGGTAGCCCGTGGTGACATAGAGGATGCGCTCGTCGCCCTTGCCGTCGGTCCAGTACGAGAGGCCGCGGCCCGAGAGCTGGCGCGGGGCCCAGCGGGTGGCCCGCTCGCCCTCGTCCATGCTGTACATCCACTTCATCTCGCCAGTGCGCGGCTCGAGCGCCACCACCGCGCGGCGCGTGCCGGCCGTCGCGTAGAGCATGCCCTTCACCATCAGCGGCGTGCCTTCGAGCTTGGTCTCGGGACGCGGGCCGAGGTTGTCGGTCTTGAACCGCCAGGCCACTTCGAGCTTGCTGAAGTTCCCGGCGTTGATCTGATCGAGGGGCGAGTACTTGCTGCCGCGCAGATCGGCGGTGTACATCGGCCACTCGCCATTCTTGGTGCTCGGCATCGGACTGCTCTGTCCGGAGACGCGCGGGGTCAGCCACGCGACACCCGCGACGAGCAGCGCCACCACTGGCACGACTCGAATTGCGATGCGCTTCATCGTTTCACTCCTGACAGGGACTCACAACCGGCAGTCGTCCGACGCGAGAACGGTCGGACGCGTGTGACATTCTAGCGCGGACCGGGGGCCGGGTGCCCGGCGGCACTTCGCCGGGCACGCCCCCTCGACGACTTACCGTGGCGGGAGGGCCGGCGTTTACGAAGGCGCGCGCCCCCGCTCGCATGCCGAATTGACGCGGGAAGCATCGGGTTTCGTCATGCAAGCGGCGCCAGCCGCACACATCACGGCCGCTCGAAGGTCGTCGCGTAGATGGGCGGCAGATTCAACGACACGGTGAGCCACGATTCCCCGCCGTCCTCGCTCACCCACAGCGAGCCCGTGGTCGAACCGCACACCAGCCAGTCTCCGGTCTCGTCCACGTCCAACGCATGGCGGTAGACCAGATCGTAGGCATGGCGCTGCGGTAACCCCTGGGAGAGGGTCTCGAAGGTCCGGCCGCCATCGCGAGTCCGTGTCACGACGACACGCCCTTCGGCCGGGTAGCGTGTCTCGTCCTTCACCGCCGGCACGAACCACGCCGTGCCCTCGTCTCGCGGATGGGCGGCGACGGCGAAGCCGAAGGTGGAGGGCTGGACGCCGGTGATCTCGGTCCACGACCGCGCGCCATCGGCCGACGTGAAGATGCCGTTGTGATGCTGCGCCCACATCACCTCGGGGTTCGCGCGGCACTGGGCCACCATGTGCGGGTCCTGGACGTTCGGCTCGAACTGTCGCTCGGGCGGCATGAACTCGGCGCGCATGCCGGTGGCCGTCAGCTCCCAGCCGGCGCCACCGTCGCGCGTGGTCCATACGCCGCCGCACGACACGCCCACCGTCACATGGCGCGCGTCGCGCGGGTCAACCAGAACGCTGTGGATACCCGGGAGATCGGCGCCGCCGCCGAACCACTCCTCGCGCCGCGGGTCGTCCCACAGGGGGCGGTTGAGCGCCCACGATTCGCCGTGGTCGTCCGACCGGAACAGCCCTCCTGGCAGCGTCCCGCACCACAGCACCCCGGGTTCGCTCGGCCCCCCGGCCGCCAACGCCCAGATCAGCTTCAGCGACCAGTCGGCCGGCGTGCCCTCGATGGGCGTCTTCGGCACGTACCCTTCAGGCTTGGGCGGGTACTTCGGCGCGGCAAGCTCCTTCCACGTGGCGCCGCCGTCCTCCGAGCGGTGCAGCTTCACGCCGAAGTGGCCGTGGTTGAGCGCGGCGAACAGCTGGCCGCTGCGCGGGTCGTGCAACGCCACCGTCACGTTGTCGCCGAGAAAGTTCGTGCGGGTGATGCTCCAGGCGCCAGCACCGCGCTCGACGGTGAAGAGGCCCTTGCGCGTGGAAACGTGGCATCGCGGAACCATCCCGTCATCCTCCTGAAAGCGCCTGGACGATGTCGATGACCGCCTCGGGCGCGACCTTGTCGCTCAGCCGCGTGCGGTCGTCGATCTGCCGGCCGTCGATGAACGCGGCCATGTGGTGCCGCAGCTTCCCGCCATCGTCCAGCACATACCCGCGTGCGGGCTCGTTGCCGGCGAAGTAGGCATCGAACACCTCGCGGAGCGTCGTGCCGGGCACCTCGCGCGTGGGGCACGCGACGTGCCGCTGGATGTTACGCGTGAATCGCACGGTCGCCATACAGATCCCCCGCCCGAGCGCGTCTTCATCAGAACACCCGGGGCTTCTCACTACTCACTTCTCACTTTTCACTCCCGTCGAAGACGGCATAGCCCCCTGGCCCGTTGAACGTAACACGGGTGAACAGGTGGAGGGGCAGCAACCCGTCGCCCATGAACGGGCCGGCGGCCGTCCCGTCTACCAGCAACCCCACATGGTCCGTCAGGCGGATGCTCCCGACATCCAGATTCTGCACGAGCACGCGCCGAGCAGGGCGGCTGCCAGCGACGCCGCGCACACGGACGGTGTCGAGCGGTGTGACGAATGGCAGCGGACGGCCGGGGTGGGCGAATAGCACCAGGCTGTCGGCGCCCGTGTCGGGCATGAGCCGCAGCACCGCCGCCGGGCCCGACCGCTGCGGCAGCGTCACGAGGGCGCGGCCATTGGTGACCTCGAGGGAAAGCCGCGTCCCGCGCGGGCTGTCGGGGACTGTTCGGCCGTGCCACCAGATGCGTCGCTGGGCGTAGTCGATGGTGAAGACCAGCGGGCCGAGGACATCCTGCCCGATGAGGCCGTCGATGCGGCCGGTGGGGTCAAGGTTCGTGGCCGGCAGGACCAGGGCGGCTGGCACGGGGAATCTGGCCTCGCCGCCGATGGCCAGTTCCTCCACCCGCACGAGCGGCTGCCGCGTGCGACCACCGTGGGTCACCACCACCGTAGACTGGCCGGTCTGGCCCAGGCCCAGCCGGTCTGCCAGGTCGTCGGATAACACCGACCGGCTGGCGCCGGTGTCCAGCCGGAACCGCAACGGTCCCAGCCCATTCACCCGAACCGGAAGGGTGATACCGCCGTCCATCTCTAGGACAAAGGTGGAATGGGAGACCTCCGGGGCGGCCGCCCGCACCGGACCGGGGCTCGCGACCGGGATCAGCAGGAGCAGCACGAGGGTGAGTCGCATGGAACGACCATGCGGCCCGCGGGCCTGGCACGTCCTGAGGGCGCGCTGAGCTTACGATGACGATTCCCTGATGAAGGCGCGGGAGGACTGACGGTGGGACGAACGGGTGCATCGCGCTACGGGTGGGACGATTTCAGGCTCGACCTGGACGCCTATCGGCTCGAACGCGGGGACGAGGTCCTGGCGGTCGAGCCGAAGGCGCTCGACCTGCTGGCGCTGCTGGTGTCCGAGCCCCGTCACCTGTTCACCAAGCAGGAAATCTTCGACAAGGTGTGGCCGGGCACCGCTGTCACCGATCACGCCCTCACGCGCGTCGTCGCCCAGTTGAGGCGCGTCCTCGGAGACGACCCGCGCGAACCGAAGTACATAGCGACGGTCCCCACGCGGGGCTACCGGTGGCTGTGCGCGGTCACCCTCGAAGAGCCTGAAACCGGCGCTCCGCCGGCGCACACTCCGCCCACACCCGCGCGTCCCGTCGATCAGCGCGTGTCAACGGGCGCGGCGCCCACGGCCCACGGCGGGGCGGTCGTCGAACAGGCGCCGACCCGCGCGGCCCACGACCCCGAGTCCTCGCCCACCCGGCCGTGGCCGGCGTGGTCGCTCTGGACCGCCACCGTCCTGGCGGCCGTGGTCGTCGCCGGCCTGTGGGCACAGCGTACCCAGAGCAGCTCTCCCGCCGCGGCTGCTCGGGCCGGCAGCCCGCCGGTCGCGGCCCGCGACCTGGCGTGGCCCGTGCAGGTCACCACGCACGAGGGCCTCGACCTGCACCCCGCGCTCTCGCCGGGGGGCGACGCCCTGGCATTCTCGTCGGACCGGAGCGGCGCGATGGAGATCTACGTCCGGCCGTTCGCCGACGCCGCCACCGAACGGGCGCTGACGAGCGACGGCGGGCACAACGTGCAACCCGCGTGGTCGCCCGACGGCGCGCACCTTGCGTATCACTCCTCGATGAACGGCGGCGTCTGGGTCATCCCGGCGCACGGCGGCGTGCCCCGTCAGGTTGCCCCCGAGGGCTCGAACCCGGCCTGGGCGCCTGACGGCCGGCGCATCGTGTTCCAGACGGACGAGCACGCCGACGTCACGCCAAGCGCGTTCGGCGCGCAGAGCGGGTCCACCGTCTGGGTAGTGAACCCTGACGGCAGCAATCGACAGCCGCTGACGCGGCCGGGACATCCTATCGGGGGGCATGCCGCTCCCGTGTGGAGCCCGGACGGCCGCTACGTCGCGTTCACGGTGTTCGAAGGCGGCGTGAACAACGGCGTTTGGCTGCTGACGCTCCGTTCCGGGGACGTCACGCCAATCGCCACGGGGCCCGGCTTGTACGAAGTGGCCTTCTCGCCCGATGGTTCGGCCCTTTACGCGGCCGGCGGCGACGCGCTCGTTCACCGTCTGCCCTTCGATGCCGAACGAGGGCTCGTCACAGGTCCGCGCGAGATGATCCCCATTCCCGGCGTGCCCGGCGTGCGAGGCCTCTCGATCTCGTCCGACGGCGCGCGGCTTGCCTTCGCGGGCCTGGGCCTGAGCAGCCAGATCTGGTCACAACCGATCAAGGCCGACGGATCGGCGGCCGGGGCCGCACGCGCCCTCACCACCGACACCAGCCGGCGCAATTCGATGGCGGTGGTGTCGTCCGACGGCGCACGTGTGGCGTACATGTCGACCCGTCGCGGTGAGCCGCCCAACGTCTGGGTGATGGACATCGACGGCGCCAACCGGGTGCAGATCACCACGAACGAGAATTCCGATGGCAAGCCCAGCTGGTTTCCCGACAGCCGTCGCGTGGCGTTCTTCACGGACCGCGGCGAATCGCGCGGGCTGTGGTCCGTGGACGTCACCACCCGTCGCGCCGAGCCCCTGCTCGACATGGCCAACGCGGCCCAGGGCACGTTCGCGCACGGCAAGCCGGCCGAGTTCGAGATCTCACCGTCGATGGCCCGAGGGGTCTTCGCGGTGGTGTCGCCCCCCGAAGGACGGCGCATGCTCTTCGTCAGCCCGCTCAATGGCTTCGCTCCCACACGGCTCACCGACCCCGCGTACTGGATTGGCTATCCCGCCTGGTCGCCCGACGAGCGCCAGATCGCCGCGGAACTGAAGGACGGAAGCTCCACGCACCTGGTGGTGGTGGATGCGCGAACGGGCGCGCACCGGCAGGTCACGCGCGAGCGGGGCCAGACGTGGGTGCGCAGCTGGTCGCCCGACGGGACGAAGGTGGCCGTGGCGGTGCTGCGCGGCGGCGTGTGGAGCCTGCGCTGGGTGGACGCGGCGAGCGGGCGCCAGGGTGTCATCACGCCGGCGGGACCTCCGCACGTTTACGTGCGCTATCCGGAATGGTCGCGGCGAAACGACGTGGTCGTCTTCGAGCGCGGCGAGCTGCACGGGAACATCTGGACGCTGGCGTTGCGCTGAACCTCAGAACCCCAGAACCTCAGAACCTCACAACCGGCAATAATGGTCCCGATGCCTGTCCGCGATTGCGTCCGCAATGCCTCTATCGGCCTGGTGGTGGCCCTGTTCCCGATTCTCGTTCCCGTCGTGGCCGAGGCGCAGTCGTCCGGCCAGCCGCCGTCCATCACGCTCCCCACCGTCGTCGTGACGGCGCAGAAGGAGCCGGTCGACGTGAAGACCATCCCGGGCAGCGTGACCGCGGTGACGGAAGACACGCTCACCTCGGCCGGGGTGCGCATCGTCAGCGACGCGGCGTTCTTCGCGCCCAACACGTTCTTCACCGAGTTCACCGCGCGCAAGGGCAGCAACCCGCGGTTCCGCGGCATCGGCGCCAGCCCGGGCAACCCGGCGGTCACCACCTACATCGACGGCGTCCCGCAGCTGAACGCCAACTCGTCCAGCATCGAACTGCTCGACGTGTCGCAGATCGAGTTCGTGCGCGGGCCGCAGAGCCCGCTCTACGGCCGGAACGCGCTCGGCGGCATCGTCAACGTCGCGAGCGCCCGCCCGTCGCTCTCGGGGTGGACCGGCACCGTGGTCGCGCCGTTCGCGAACGCGGCGTCGCGCGAGGTGCGCGGCAGCGTGTCGGGGCCCCTCTCGGATTCGGTAGCCGTGAGCTTCTCGCTCGGGAAGCAGGAGCGCGACGGCTACACCACCAACGACATCACCGGCAACGACCTCGACTTCCGCTCCGGCACGTTCGGCAAAGCGCAGCTGATGTGGGTGCCCTGGCAGAACTGGGAAGCCCGCGTCATCTTCAGCGCCGAGAGGGACCGCGACGGCGACTACGCGCTCGCGGATCTCGGCGACCTGCGCTCGAAGCCCTTCCACGTGGCACGCGACTACGAGGGCTACACACATCGTGACGTCAAGGCCACGACGGTGATGCTGCGCGGCGAGGGCGAGCGCGTCACGTTCACGAGCAGCACGGGCTTCGTGAGCTGGCAGACCGAGGACGCCACCGACCTCGACTACTCGCCCCTGCCCCTGGCCACCCGCAACAACGCCGAGGAGAGCCTGCAGTTCACGCAGGAGGTCCGCGCGGCGTCACCGGTGAACGCCCCCCTGCAGCTCTCCGACATCCTGGCGCTCAAGTGGCAGTCGGGCTTCATGCTCTTCACGCAGGGCTACGAGCAGCTGGCGGTGAACACCATCGCGCCGTTCGTGTTCTCGCCCTTCGTCGGCTTCGCCGTACAGCAGTACTCCCCCGACTCCACGCTGGACGATCTCGGCCTTGGCATCTTCGGGCAGGCTACGTTCATCGTCGACGACAAGCTGGACGTCACCTTCGGCGCCCGGTTGGATCACGAGATGAAGGAAGCCGTCCTGGACAACTACTTCGTGCCCGCGCTCGCCACGCCCGCGACGTTCACCGGCGACCGCTCGTACACCAACGTCTCGCCGCAGGTCGCCGTCGGCTACCGCATCCAGCCCGACGTGATGGCCTACGGGTCGGTGAGCCAGGGCTACAAGGCCGGCGGGTGGAACCCGGCCTCGCCTCCCAGTGCCGAAGGGTACGACCAGGAGACGGCCTGGCACGTCGAAGGAGGCGTGAAGGGCGCCTTCGCGGGCGGGAAGATCTCGGCGAGCGGCGCTGTCTTCCACATCAGCTGGGACGACATGCAGCTGAACGTCCCGAACCCGCTCGTCGCCGGCCAGTACTACATCGCCAATGTCGGGGCCGCGCGCAGCAGTGGAGTGGAATTCGAACTGGCCGCCAAGCCGCACCCAGAGGTCGAGCTGTTCGGAAACGTCGGCTACACCCACGCGCGGTTCGGCGACGGCAGCCTCTCCTCCGGCGTGGACGTGTCGGACAACATCATTCCGAACATGCCAGACTACACGGCGGCCTTCGGCGCGCGCGTCGAGCGGCCCGTCAGCGACGCGATTACGCTCTTCGGCCGCGCGGAGGCCGTGTTCTACGGCGAAATGCAGTTCGACGATGCGAACACGGCCAGCCAGGAGGCGTACTCGCTGGTGAACGTACGGGGCGGATTCCGCAGCCGTTACTTCCTGGCGGAAGCGTGGGTGCGAAACGCATTCGACACGCGTTACGTGCCGGTGGCGTTCCCCTATCCGGGCTTCACGGCCTCGGGCTTCATCGGCGAGATGGGGCGGCCGCGGACGTTCGGGGTGAGCGCCGGGGTGACGTTCTGAGCGCGTCGGGAGGGCAGTTCGCGACGGGAGGGACCGCGCGACGGGAACCGGGAGCCGGAAAACGCGGAGCCGGCTCGCTTCGGGATTGAGCCGCACCGGGAGGAGATCGCGGCGGAGGCGTCGAACCCGAGAACCTGAGAACCTGAGAACCGAGAACCTCAGAACCCCGCTTCCTGTTGACTTCCAATAGGAACCGTGGCAGATTCCTGTTGCCTTTCAACAGGAGATGCCATGCCTCCCGCGGGTAGCGAGGTCCCCTACGGCACACTCGACCTGATGGTCCTCAAGACCCTGGCGGCCATGGGCCCGCTGCACGGCTACGGCATCGCGCGGCGGATCGAGCAGGTGGCCGAGGGCGCCCTCGCCCTCAACCAAGGGACCATCTACCCCGCCCTTCTGCGGCTCGAGCAGCGGAGCTGGGTGAAAAGCGCCTGGGGCACGAGCGAGAACAACCGCCGTGCCCGCTTCTACAGCATCACGGCCGCGGGCCGGCGCCAGCTGGCCGCGGAAACCGAGACCTGGGCCCGCACGGTGTCCATCGTGTCGCGGCTGCTGGACAACGAGTCATGACGACACTCAGCGTCTGGCTGTCCCGGCTGCGCGGAGCGCTGAGCGGGCGGTCGCGCGCGGAGGCGGAGCTTGCCGACGAGGTGCAGACACACCTCGATCTGCTGGCGGACGACTTCGTGGCCCAGGGCATGTCGCGTGAGGACGCCCGGTTCGCTGCGCGACGCGCGTTCGGCGGCGTGGACCAGGTGAGGTCGCTTCACCGCGATCAGCGTGGGCTTCCTTCGCTGGATGCCCTTGTGCAGGATGCGCGGTTCGCCGTGCGAACCCTCGGTCGGGATCGCAGCTTCCTGCTGACCGCCATCCTCGTGCTGGGGTTGGGTATCGGCGTCACTCACATGTTCCTGACCATCGTGTACGCCCACACGTTGCGGGGACTGCCCATCCCACGTCCCGACCGCGTGCTCGACCTTTCCACGATCGACGATCGGGCCGCCGACCGCCCAATGTCTTGGCCGGACTTCGAAGACCTGCGAGCCTCGGCTCGCGGCTTCCAGGCCCTGGTCGCCTACACGTCGGTGCCTGTGACGGTGGGAGACGAGGGACGGGCGCCCGACCGTTTCGAGGGCGCCTACATCAGCGCGGGCGCGTTCCAGGCGGTGGGCGCCACGACGCTCGCGGGCCGAGGATTCGAGGAGGGCGACCATCATCCCGGTGCGGCGCCGGTCGTGATGCTGGGCCGCGCGGCGTGGCGGTCGCGTTACGCGGAGGACCCGACCCTGATCGGACGGACCATCCTGGTGAACGGATCGCCAGCGATGGTCATCGGGGTGATGCCCGAGCGCACTGGCTTTCCAAGCACGGCGAGCATCTGGATGCCCCTGGAACAGTTGTCGGGCCTGGCCGGGCAGCCACGGGGTGCGCGCTCGCTTCGGGTGTTGGGCCGGCTGAGCGACGCGGTGTCCGAGGCCGATGCGCACGCAGAGGCGACCTCGATCATGACCAGGCTCGCGGACACGTATCCCGAGACCAACCGGAACGTGCGGGCTCGCCTCATGCCCATCAACGAGCGGCTCTTCGGCCGGATCGAGGGACCATGGCTTGCGTTCCTCATCGCCGGCCTGGTCATCGTCCTCGTGTCGGCCGCCAACGCGGCCAACCTGGTGCTCGCGCGATCGCTGCACCGTGCGCGCGAGGTGGCGGTCCGAACCGCGCTCGGCGCCAGCCGCGGGCGCATCGTTCGTGAGCGTCTGGTCGAGGCCCTCGCCCTCGCCGCCGTGAGCGCCGCGGCCGGACTCGTCGTGTCGCGATTGGGCATTCGACTCTTCACCAGCGCCATTCCCGATGGGACGCTGCCGTACTGGATCGACTACTCGCTGGATGGAACGGCCTTCGCGGCCCTCGTGGCTGTCTCCCTTGGGACCATCGCGGCGTTCGGCCTCGTCCCGGCGATCGTGGCTGCCCGCATCGATGTCGGCCGCGCGCTGAAGGATGGTGGACGCTGCCAGACGACGAATCGTGGATCGCGCCGATGGACCGTCGTATTCCTCGCCATGCAACTGGCCCTGGCGGTCGTGCTGCTGTCCACCATCACGCTCGCATCCCTCACGGCTCGGGCGGGACTGCCGTCGGACGCGGCCGTCGCGACCACCGAGGTGGTGACGGCGGCCGTGAGCCTTCCAGCGGCGCGCTACCCGATCCCCGCCGAGCGCCACCGCTACGTCGAGCAACTCCTCGAGCGAGTGCGGAGCGCTCCTGGCATCGCCGCGGCCAGCGTGACGACCTCGCTGCCGAGGTCGGGGGCCGTCGAGCGCGGCATCCGCATCGACGGACGTTCGCCTGGTGACGGCATCACGCCAACGGCGCTGGTCCTGAACATCACTCCCGGTTATCTCGACACGCTCGCCCTCCCGCTTGCAAGAGGCCGCGATCTCGTCGAGGCGGACGGGCGACCCGGGCAGGCGAACGTGCTGGTCAACGAACGGTTCGTCGAACGCTTCCTGCGGGCACAGGATCCCCTCGGTGCGCGCCTGGCCCTGTCTGGCGTGGGCGCCCCGGAAGGCTCGCCCTCGTGGCTCACGATTGTCGGGATCGCGCCCAACATCCGGCAGCGTGCATCGCCCGATGCTGAACCCATCGTGTACGCGCCCCTGGTGACGACGGCTCCGGCCTCGGCCATGCTGATGGTCCGAAGCCAGCTGAACCCGGATACCATCGCGGCGCTTCTGCGCGACACCGCCAGGACGCTGGACGCGACGGTCCCCCTCTACCGTGTCCAGACGCTCGCGAGGGCCGTGCACGACGCCGAGTGGAACCCCCGCGTGTCTGCCCGGCTTGCGACGACGCTGACCCTCCTGTGCCTGCTGCTGGCGACGGTGGGTCTCTATGCCGTCACCGCGCAGAGTGTGAGCCTGCGCCGCCAGGAGCTCGGCATTCGGATGGCGCTCGGCGCGACGCCGCTCCGGATCATGCGCGTGGTCATCGCCGGCGTGCGCGTGCCGTTCCTGCTCGGCCTGGGCCTGGGACTGGCGGGCGCGATGGCCTGGGACCGCGCCTTTCCATCGGGCCGGCCCGGGCTGAAGGCAAGCGACCCGCAGATCATGGTCGTGGTCGGTCTCGTGGTCGCACTCGTCACAGTGGCCGCCTCCTACCATCCTGCCCGCCGCGCCGCGACGCTCGCCCCCGCCGACGTGTTACGCCACGACTAGAATCGTTCCATGAGCAGCCGCGCGCGCGTCGTCGGGGTGCTGGGGGTACTGGTCACGGCTCTGGTGGCGTTCGCCGGCGGCTGGCTGTCCGGCCGCGCCGGGCTGGGGATGGCCGTGGACCCGGCGTCGCTCGATGAACGCGAGCGTGCCTTCACCGAGCGCATGCGGAACGCCGTGCTCGAGGGCGCCTTCACCATGGATGGCCGGGACGGTCCGCCACGCCCCGACCGCTACCAGATCGCCAGCGTGGAAAAGGTGGGCGACGATCTCTGGCGCTTCAACGCGCGCATGGTGCACGAGGGCACGGATGTCACCCTGCCCTTCGTCGTCCCCATGCGGTGGATCGGGGACACACCGGTCGTGATGCTCACCGACGACAGCATCCCGTCACTGGGCACCTTCACCGCGCGCGTGTTCTTCTACCGGGACCGCTACGCCGGCACGTGGCAGCACGGCGACGGCGTGGGCGGCCACCTGTTCGGCAAGATCACCAGATAGATCACGAGAGTCACATCGCCCGATTGCCCCCCCGCTCAGATCAACAGCTCATCACCTCGACAGATCATCAGATCTTCAACGCTCTGCTATAGTCGGAGGTTGGGCGTCGGGCCAACCAGCTCGACAAGCCCGTGACGCACCCTCAGGAGGCATCGAATGCGGCGATTCAGGTTCCCGTTGGCAGCCCTGGCCGTGGCTGCCCTCTTCGCGACGGCGCTCCACGCGCAGAAGACGACACAGCTGAAAGTCGGCGGCGGCGGCAGCCCGCACGTCCTCAGCGAGTGGGTCATCGACGGCGCCAACATCTCCATCGAGTACGGCCGTCCCTCGCTGAAGGGCCGCACCGTGGGCAAGGAAGTGGCGACCTACGGCGAGGAATGGCGGACCGGGGCAGACGAGGCGACCACGCTGAAGACCGACAAGGCCTTGATGTTCGGCATGATGCACGTGAACCCCGGCACGTACACGCTCTACACCCTGCCAAGCGAGAAGGGCTGGCAGCTCATCGTCAGCAAGAAGACCGGCCAGTGGGGCATTCCCTACCCGAAGGGTGAGGACGTGGGCCGTGTTGCGATGCAGATGGGAGCGCCTCCGGCTCCGGCCGAGATGGTGACCATCTCCATCGAGGACACGCCGGCCGGTGGCACGCTGCACGTCGACTGGGGCACTACCCGCGCCAGCGCACCGTTCACGATCATGAAGTAGGAGCCAGGACCTAGGAGTCAGGCCGGCGCTGACTCCTGACCCGGCCTCTTGTTCCCGGCCCGCTTCTCCTCCCGGCGCCTCCGCTCTCCCGAAGCGTCCGTTATCCTCTCCCGTCCAGAATCCGCACCGCACGCTTGTAGTCCGCGGGCACGTCCAAATCCAGGAACGCGCCATCATCGGTCACTGGCAAGTTCAGCAGTTCACCTGCATGGGCACGAACCACGGGCTTGGCGCCCGCCGCCAGATCGGTCGTCCGCAACTCCGAGAACAACCGCTGATCGAAGAGCACGGGGTGGCCGTGTTCGTCGCCGCGCGCCGGCCGCACGATGGGCGCGCCCGTTTCGCGCCACGCCCGCATCAGCGCGCGCACCGTGTCCTTCGACACCAGCGGGACGTCCACCAGCGTGACGAGCAGCGCCTCCAATTGCGGATGTTCGATGGCGTCGAGTCCGCACAGCAGCGATGACAGCTGGCCGTCGGCCCATCCGGGATGATCGACCACGCGCACGCGGCGATCGCGGGCGTGGAGCACGCGGCGGACCACATCCGGGTGCGCGCCGGCGACGACCACCACGTGCGGGACACCCGCCGCGAGGAGCGCGTCCACGCCCATCGACAGGACCGTCTGCCCCCCCCGCCCGAGCGGCAGGCCAGCCTTCGGCTGCCCCATTCTCGACGAGGCACCCGCCGCCAGCACGACAGCGCCGATCACGCGATTGCCCCTGAAATCCGGGTCACCTGCACACTCCTGCACGCCGCCGGTAAACGCGGCGCGCCGCTCGACCGTATGCTTGACTTACCGCGAATTACCTGCCTACACTGGCGCCCAAGCTCGAGGTTCCCCACGCTCCCCGGCACCGGCCATTCCTGGCCTCATTGTCTGATACCACCGGTATCTGCGGGTGCGGCAGTTCCTGGACGTTCCAGGAACTAGGAATCGGAGGATACGGGTATGCCGACCGGAACGATCGCACGACTCCTCATCGACAAGGGGTTCGGGTTCATCCGGGATGAGTCCGGCCTCGAACACTTCTTCCACCGCAGCTCGGTGCGGGGAACGGTGTTTGAACTGCTTCGAGAGGGGCAGCGCGTCGAATTCACTCCTGAAGACTCACAGAAGGGGCCCCGCGCTGGAGATATTCGCCTGATCGAGTAGCGCACTCGCGCTGCTTCTTGTAAGTCATTTGCTTCCCGACCGGCCCCGTCCTGGGGCCGGAGTCTCAATCACACGAAATCATCGGTTCGACTGCGGCTTGGGTTTGGGTCTTGGGACCCGGGTCTTGGCAAATTCTGAGGCTCTGGAATCTTGAGGTTCCTGGACCCGAGTTGGGGAGACTCAGCTCCCGTTCCTCTGCTCCTACTCCTCGGCGCCACCGGCGTTATCTGCGTTATCTGCGTTATCTGCGTTCATCTGCGGCCCATCTGCGTTCATCTGCGGCCCATCTGCGTTCATTCGCGGCCCCATCTGCGGCCAAGATCATCAGTGTTGGCGGAAGCGTATGGGAGTCGAACCCATCCTGCCCCGCAAGGGGGCAGCAGCCGGTTTTGAAGACCGGGAGGGCCACCGGGCCCCGGTCGCTTCCGTAGAGGATCATAGCAGCCCGCCTTCGCTCCCGCTGGCGTCCCGGAGGTTCGGCGCGCCAAGCAGGCGCAGCACGCGCTCCGTGTCGGACAGATCGTCGAGCACGACGTCGGCGCCCGCCCGCGCGAGTTCGTCTCGCGAGTGACCGCCCGTGGCCACGGCGATCGAGCAGGCACCCGCGATGGCCGCGCACGCCACGTCGTGGGGTGTGTCCCCGATGACCACCACGCGCGACCGCGCGGCATCGGGCACGCCCCGCGCCACGGCCCTCGCCCGCGCGATGGGCACCAGCGCGTTCCGATCAGCCGCGTCGTCCGAGAACGCGCCCCAGCCGAAGTAGTCCCAGAGCGCGAAGTGGCCCAGCTTGATCTCCGCCGCCTCGCGGTAGTTCCCGGTGAGTAGTGCCAGGTGCAGCTCGGGAAGAGATCGCGCGGCGTCGAGCAGCGCACGCACGCCGGGCATCACGCCCTTGAGGCCCGTGCCGGTCCGCAGGATCTCCTCCGCCAGTCGTGGCAGATAGGCCTCGCGGAACCGCTCGTGGTTCTCGGGGGTGTCGGCAACGCCCGCGCGCGCGAAGGCCTGCGACACCAGCCACGAGTCGGTGCGTCCTCCCATCGAGATGCCGGCAAACGCGTCGGCCACGCCGAACAGCGACTCGAATGTCGACACCATCGCGCGCACGCCGGCTCGCCCGGTGAGGAGGAGTGTGCCGTCGATGTCGAAGAGCAACAGCGACTCCCGCATATCCGCGCTAGTCCAGTTGCTCATGATGGATGTCCGCAGCTCTCGGGCCGCTGGCAGTAGCCTCGGCCGTGAAGCCCACGCGCTCGCCCACCCAGATGTAACCGAAGCGGCCGCCGCGCACGTCGGCGGCTACGAAGAACCAGTCCATCCCTGAGTCGTCCTTGATGAACCCGAATCCCCTGTCAGACTCGATACGGAGAATCTCGCCCCACGGCATGGTCAACGCCCTCCAAAGACGCGTTTGAATCGTTCCAAGAAGCCGCCACCGGATGCCAGTCCGCCCGTGGCGGGGCTCAGCGTCAGCACGTCGCCCCCCAGCGCACCCGCCCACTCCGCATCGGCGGTGAGCGTCAGCAGCGCGGCCGCGCGCGCCCGCACGACACGTAACATGTCGACCGCCACGCGCGCCACGGCGTCGCGAGGCAGCGTCGCCGAAGGGTGCTCGGCAACCACGAGCACCGGATCGGCCGCGACGGCGCGCGCCAGCCGCACGCGAAGGTTCGTCTCGGCATCCACGTGGCCGAGCGCACGGTCCCACAGTCGCTCGGCAATCCCGGCCTCGCGGGCGAGGGCCTCTACCTGCGGGCGGTGCGCCGGATCGATGGGATCCACGTCCATCGTCAGCGGCATCGCCACGTTCTGCAGCACGGTCAGCATGTCGACCAGCACGGCGCGGTGGCTGACGAGGCCCAGCCCGTCCAGTGACCGAAGCCAGGCGGCGGCATCGGGGATGTGCCGGGTGTTGGTGCCGAACAGCGTGATCTCGCCCTCGTCCGGCAGGGCCGCGCCGGTCACGAGATGGACGAACATCTCGGCCGCGGGCGCGTCGAAGCCGGCAAGGCTGACCACGCGGCCCGAATCCACGCGCAGCTCGCGGACGCGCAGCGGCCTCAGGCCCTGGTAGTCCTTCACCAGCCCGCGGACGTCGAGCAGCGCCGTCATGACGGCCGGCCGGCCGCGCGGCCCGGGACACGTGCCTCGAGCGCCTCGAACTCCGGCGGCGGCAGCACCACCAGGCCGAGCGCCGCGCGCGTGTCGCCGAAGCCGTGGAAATCGGATCCGCCGCTGGTCGCCACGCCGAGGTTCGCGGCCACCGCCCGGTAGCGCTCGCGCACGTCGGGCGAATGGTCGGAGTGATGCACCTCGATCGCGTCCAGTCCCGCCTCGGCGAGCGGGACCAGCAGGTGATCCCGCTGCGTCACACCCGGATGCGCGAACGACACCACGCCGCCGGCCCCGTGCACGAGATCGACGACGTCGAAAGGCGAGGGGCCCAGCCGCCGCACGTAGGCAGGCTTCCCCTGCCCCAGCCAGCGATCGAACGCATCGGCCACCGAGTCGGCATGCCCGGCCCGCACCAGCGCCCGGGCCAGCCAGGGCCGCCCGATGGCCGTGCCCACTTTCCCGCGCGCGCGTTCGAGCAGCGCCTCCACGTTCACCGGGACACCGAGCACGGCCAGCCTCGCCCCGATCTCCCGCACGCGTTCCATGCGGCGGCCGCGCTGGGTCGAGAGGAACGCGCCGAGCGTCTCATCCGCGTGGTCGATGAAATACGCCAGCATGTGGACATCGCGCCCATCGTCCACCGAGGTGATCTCGATGCCCGGCACGACGCGCATCCCGCGCCCCGCGGCGAGCCGCGTGACCTCGTCCACCGACTGCACGGTGTCGTGATCGGTGACGGCAATCGTGGTCAGGCCGGCGTGGGCCGCGCGCTGCACGAGCTCGGCCGGGGACAGGCGGCCGTCGGAGGCCGTGGTGTGGAGATGGAGATCGATCACACGCGGCGGGCCGCAGCACGGCGCCGCGCCGGCGGCGGCTTCTGCTGCCGCTTCTGCAGCAGTCGGTACTCGCGGATCAGCATCTCCAGGTGCTGCCGTTCCTCTTCGGCGAACTCGAGGAAGATCTGCTTGCCCTCGGAGTCCTCGAAGCGCTCGCCGTACCGTTTGAAGAACCGGTGCGAGCCGCGCTCGCAGCGGATGCCGATGCGCAGTGCCTCGAGATCGTCCACGCCGTCCCGGCGCAACTGGTCGGCGCCCGCCGCGAACAGGCCGTTGGCGGCGCCCTTGAAGAACAGGAATGTCGGCCGCGACTCGAGCTGCGGATCCTGCTCGAGGAGTTTCCGGTAGCGATCCTCCAGCGTGCCGAGGTGGTGCTTCTCTTCCTCCGCCAGCTCGTGGAAGATGCGCTTGCCCCGAGGATCCTTCGTGATGCGCGCGGCGCGCGAGTAGAACTCCAGGCCGCTCCGCTCGGTGGCGATGGCGATGCGCAGCGCATCGCGCGCGAACAGGAGCTCGGAGGTCGAGCCCTCCTCCGCCGGCGCGCGGCCCGTCCGGCACGCCTCGCACGTCCCGTAAATCTGGACGACGCTCTGGCGCGGGGTGAAGCCGCGGGCCGCGGCCACCTCCTCGACCAGCGCCTCGATGTCCGAGCTGAGGAACTCGTACGAGCGGTTGCAGGTCTTGCAGATGAGATGGAAATGGCGAGGGTGCCGGTACGAGTGCTCGAACCGGAAACGCCCCTCGCCGAAGTCGACCTTGCGGGCAATGCCCGCCTCCACCATCCACTGCAGCGTGCGGTAGACGGTGGCGCGGCTGATCCGGTGGTCCTCGCGCTTGATCAGTTCGACCAGATCGTCCGCGCTCAGGTGCCCCTCCTGCCGGAGGAACACGTTGACGATCAGGTCGCGCTTGCCCGAGCGCTTGGTGCCGGCGGGCCGGAGCCGGTCGAGATCGGGAATGGCCGACGCTGTGGCCATGATCCCTCCCTTGTTCTGTAGTGCGCCTTACGCGTTGAACGACTGACCGCAGCCGCAGGTCGACGTCGCGTTCGGATTCTTGATCGTGAAGCCGCCGCCGGTGATGGTGTCGACGAAATCCACTTCAGCGCCCTTCAGGTAGCTGATGCTGACCGGGTCCACGAACAGCTTCACGCCGTTCGACTCGTAGGTCTGGTCGCCGACGCCGGCGCCTGCCTCCTCGATCATCAACCCGTACTGGAAGCCCGAGCATCCGCCGCCCTGAACGAAGACACGGAGGCCGCTTTCGGCCTTGCCTTCCTCGGCCAACAGTTCCTTGATCTTCGCGGCCGCCGCCTCGGTCACCGTGATGAAGCCCGGGAGCACATCCGCCACCGGAGTCGTCGTCTGGGTTTCAGTCTGCATAGCTTTGATTCTAACAAATGGAAAGGCCCAGCGCTCAGGCCAGTTTCGCCAGATTTTCGGCCGAAGTGGCCTCAATGTCCTTGTGGAGGCTGTTTCCGTGGGCGTCCATCGTCACAATGGCCGGGAAACCGTTGAGCTGGAGGTGCCACATGGCCTCTGGCGTCCCGAAATCCAGCAGCGAGACCCCGTCCACCCGCTCGATGCACCGGGCGTAGAACTGGGCCGCGCCGCCGATGGCGTTCAGGTAGACGGCCCCGTGCTGCTCGAGTCCGGCCAGCGTCCTGGCCCCCATGCCGCCCTTGCCTATCACCGCCCGGATGCCGTACTTGCCGATGATGTCGGCCTGGTAGGGCTCCTCGCGAATGCTGGTGGTGGGGCCCGCGGCCGTCACGGTCCACGAGCCATCCTCGTTCTTCTTCACCACCGGGCCGCAGTGATAGAGCACCGAGCCGCGGAGGTCCACCGGGGGCTCGTGGCTCATCAGGTGGTGGTGCACCGCGTCGCGGCCGGTGAACGACGGCCCGCTCACGATCACCACGTCCCCGACCTTCAGCGAGCGCACCGTGGCTTCGTCCAGCGGCGCGCGCAGCTCGATTTCGCGGCCGGTCCGCTGGAAGCCCGCCTGATCCATCATCGGGATGGTCGCCACGGCCGGGTCACGATAGATCCAGCCCTTGATGGCGCCGGCCTGCGCGTCGAGCGTGACGCCGAGGCGCCGGAACGCCCAGCAGTCGTACGCCACCGACACGAAGAAGCTGGCCGGCAAGCGGTTCAGCACGCCTACCTTGCACCCGATGAGCGACGTGCGCCCGCCGAAGCCCATGGTGCCCACGCCCAGCGTGTTGACGGTCCGCATGATCTCGACTTCGAGCCCCGCCAGCCGTTCGTCGCCATTCACGTCGTCCAGGGTGCGGAACAGCTGCTGCTTCGCCTCGACGTAGCCGCTGGTGCGGTCGCCCCCGATGCACACGCCGATGGCGCCGGGACCGCAGCCTTTGCCCTGCGCCTGCCATACCGCGTGCAGGATGCACTTGCGCACGCCCTCGAGCGTGCGGTCCGCGCGGCCCAGGTGCGGCAGTTCCATCGGCAGCGAGTACTGGATGTTCATGTTCTCGCAGCCGCCGCCCTTCAGAATGAGCTTCACCTCCACCTCGTCGCGCTCCCACTGCTCGAAGTGCAGGATGGGCGTACCCGGCCCGAGGTTGTTCCCCGAGTTCTCGCCGGTGAGCGAGTCCACCGAGTTGGGGCGGAGCTTGCCGCGCTTCGTCGCTTCGGCGACCGCGGCCCTGATCTGCTGCTTCATCCAGATCTGGTTGGCCCCGACCGGCGTCTTGATTTCGAAGGTGGGCATGCCGGTGTCCTGGCAGATGGCTCCCTCGCCCGTGGCGGCCTGATCGATGTTCTGCGCGATGATCGTGAGCGCCTGCGCCGAGCGCGACCCAGCCTCTTCGTGGCCGCGGGCCGCCTGGACTGCCGCGCGCACGTCCGGCGGCAGGTCGGTGGACGTCTTGACGATGAGCTGAAGGACGGAATCGAAGAACTGCGGCAGCATATCCCGCCAGTCTACCTCCGCCTCCGTTCCCCGGCCGAACTTCGCCTGGCCCCCAGACGTCTACGGCTAGGTGAAGTTCGCCATCCGACGCCTCCTGGCCACTCCCGCGTTCTCGCTCACCGCCCTCCTGACGCTGGCCCTGGCGATTGGCGCCAACGCGCTCATCTTCAGCGTGGTGAACGGGGTGCTGCTGAAGCCCCTGCCGTTCGCGGACCCCGACCGGCTGGTAGGCGTCTGGCACACCGCGCCCGCGCTCACGCCGGGGCCCGTCAACCAGTCACCGGCCACCTACCTCACCTACCGGGAAGCCGGCGTGTTTGCCGACATCGGGCTGTGGGACACCACGTCCATCACGGTCACCGGGCGAGGCGAGCCGGAACAGATCGATGGTCTTCGGGTCACCGACGGAACGCTGCCGCTGCTGGGCGTACGGCCGGCCCTGGGCCGCGGATTCACCCCTGAGGACGACGCGCCTGGGAGCGCTGAGACCATCCTCATCAGCCACGCGTACTGGAAGCGCGCCTTCGGCGGAGCCGAGAACGCCATCGGGCAGTCGGTGGTGGTGGACGGCGTGTCCCGGCAGGTCATTGGCGTGCTGCCCGAGGACTTTCGCTTCCTGCGCTACAACCCCGCGGTGGTCCTGCCGTTCCGCATCAACCGGGCCCAGGTCTTCGTGGGCAACTTCAGCTACCAGGGCATCGGGCGGCTGAAGCCCGGCCAGACGATGGAGCAGGCCAACGCCGACGTGGCGCGGCTCATTCCCGGGCTCATCGAGCGCTTCCCGCTGCCACCGGGGTTCAGCAAGGAGATGTTCGCCGAGCTGCGCATGGGCCCCCTCGTCCGTCCGCTGGCCGCCGATGTCGTGGGCGACGTCGGCCAGGTGCTCTGGGTGCTGCTCGGCACGGTGGGCATCGTGCTGCTCGTGGCGTGCGCCAACGTCGCGAACCTGTTCCTCGTGCGTGCGGAAGGGCGCCAGCAGGAGCTGGCCATCCGCACGGCCCTCGGTGCCAGCCGCGGGCAGGTGGCCCGCGAGCTGCTGTCCGAAGCGCTGCTGCTCGGGCTGGGGAGCGGCCTGGTCGGCCTCGCCCTCGCCCTGGGCGGCATCCGGCTCCTGGTGGCGCTCGAGCCGGCGGAGTTGCCGCGCCTCGAGGAGATTGCCATCGACCCCATCGTGCTGGCCTTCACGCTGGCGCTGTCGGTCGTGGCCGGCCTGCTGTTCGGGCTCATTCCCATCGTGAAATACGCGACCCCCCGACTGGCCAATGCCCTGAAGGAGGGCGGTCGCGGCTCGAGCGACGGCCGCGAGCGCCATCGGGCGCGGAACAGCCTGGTGGTGGCGCAGGTCGCGCTCGCGCTGGTGCTGCTCGTCGCCTCCGGGCTGATGATTCGCACGTTCGTCGCCATGCGGAACGTCGAGCCCGGCTTCACCAACCCGGAGGAGGTCCTCACGGTTCGCATCTCGATTCCGAACGCGGTGGTCGCCGAGTCCGAGCAGGTGGCGCGCACGCACGAGCAGATCCTCCGACGCATCGAGGCCATTGCCGGCGTCACCTCGGTGGGGCTCACCTCGGCGATCACGATGGAGGGCTACAACAGCAACGACCCCATCTTCGTCGAGGACAAGCCCGGCCCCGAAGGGCAGATGCCCCCGCTCCGCCGCTACAAGTGGGTGTCCGAGAACTTCTTCCGCACGGTGGGCAACCCGCTCATTGCCGGCCGCGACTTCACCTGGAACGACATCCACGCGCGCGCGCCCGTCGCCATCGTCAGCGCGCAGCTCGCGCGCGAGTACTGGGGCAGCCCGGCGGCGGCCATCGGGCGCCGCATCCGGAACACACCGAAGAACCCCTGGCGCGAGGTGGTCGGCGTCGTCGGCGACGAACGTGACGATGGCGTGGCCAAGCCGGCGCCGACCATCGTCTACTGGCCCATCGCGATGCAGGATTTCTGGGAGCCAGGGCCGATGGCCCAGCGTTCGCTCGCCTATGCCATCCGCACGCCGCGCCTGAAGTCCACGGGCTTCCTGCGCGAGGTGCAGGAGGCGGTGTGGGGGGTGAATCCCAGCCTCCCGCTCGCGCGCGTCAACACCCTGGCGGAGATCTTCGACCGCTCCATGGCACAGACCTCGTTCGCGCTCGTGGTGCTGGGCATTGCCGGAGTCGTGGCGCTGCTCCTGGGCCTGGTGGGCATCTACGGCGTCATCGCCTACATCGTGTCGCAGCGCCGCCGCGAAGTGGGCATCCGCATGGCCATCGGGGCCAGCACCGGCGACGTGCAGTCGATGTTCATGCGCCGCGGGCTGCTGCTGACAAGCCTCGGCCTCGGGATCGGCGTGGTGGTCGCCGCCACGGTCATGCGCTTGATGTCCGCGCTCCTGTTCGGCGTCAGTCCCTTCGACCCGCTCACGTACGCAGCCGTGGTCGTGGTCCTGGCGATCGTGGCCCTGCTGGCGACCTGGCTGCCGTCGCGGCAGGCCGCCCGCGTGGATCCGGCCATCGCGCTCCGGTCGGAGTAGCCGGCCGGCGCGGGCCGGCTCGTATAATCGAGGCGTGATCTGCCCGCCGCGGCCCACCGCGCTCCTCGGAGCCCTGTGCCTCGTGGGCACCTGCACGCTCGTCGCGCAGCAGCCGCGCCCGCACGGGCGCCTGTTCCCGCCTCAGGATCTCGGCCTGCTCGAAGCCCCCGACCGCGACCAGTGGCAGCGGCCCGACCGCATCATGGATGCGCTCGGCATCGCCGATGCGTCCGTGGTCGCCGACGTGGGCGCCGGCAGCGGCTGGTTCACCATCCGCCTGGCCCGCCGCGTCGGACCGCAGGGCATAGTCTACGCACAGGACGTCCAGCAGGAGATGCTGAACGCCATCACGCGGCGCGTACAACGCGAGGGGCTGGGCAACGTGCGCCCCGTCCTCGGCCGCGGCAGCGATCCGCGCCTGCCCGCCCGGAGCCTCGACGCCGTGTTGCTGGTAGACGCGTACCACGAGATTGACGACCGCGTGACGATGCTGGCCAACATCTCCAGGGCCTTGAAGCCCCAGGGGCGCCTCGGCGTGGTGGATTTCAAGCTGGGAGCCAGCGGGCCCGGACCCGATGCCGAAGAGCGCGTCAGCCCCGACGTCGTGGCTCGCGACGCCGAAAGTGCGGGGCTGCGTTTGGTGGGAACAGAGACGTACCTGCCGTACCAGTACTTCCTGATCTTCGGGAAGCAGTAGGTCTTGGCCCTTGGGCCCTGGGTCTTGAGGTCTTGGTCCTGAGGTCTTGAGCCCACGACCTACGACCCAGGACCCACGACCTCAGGCTCTCAGCGTCCGCCACGCGGCGGGGAGCACCACGGCCGACGCGGCGACCTTGATGACGTCCACCAGCACGAAGGGATAGAGGCCCACGGCGAGGGCGGTTGAGAGGCCCAAGTCTTTCGCCAGCCAGAGCACGCCACCGGCAAACACCACGGCCAGGCCGAGGGCCATCGCCGCAACCGAAGTCCCCACGCGGCGGTCCAGGCCGCGTTGGGCGAGCCAGCCGGTCACGAGCGCCGCCAGCGGATAGGCCATCAGGTAGCCGCCCGACGGTCCCAGCAGCCGGAGCGCGCCCTGCGGGAGTTCAGGCGTGTAGGCAAACACCGGGAGCCCGACGACGCCCAGCATGAGATAAAGGATCTGGCTCGTGGCGCCCAGGCGCGCGCCCAGCGCCGCGCCGCCCAGCAGCACCACCATGGGCTGCAGGGTGAATGGCACGGGCGTGAACGGCAGCGGGAAGCTCACCTGCGACATCGCCGCGGTGAGGGCGGTGACAAACAGCACCGCCAGCACGCGGACACCCGCGACTGACGATGACGAGGTCATCCGTTCGACGAGCGTTGAGGCGTGGACAGCAGACGAGGCGCGTGAAGTCATGACCAACGATTCTACCGGCAGGCCGCGGGCGCTGACAATTGCGGGCTCCGACTCCGGCGGCGGCGCGGGCATCCAGGCGGATCTCAAGACGTTTGCGGCATTTGGCGTGTACGGCACCTCGGCCATCACGGCGCTGACGGCCCAGAACACGCTCGGGGTGTCGGCCGTGCACGTCGTCCCGGCCGAGTTCGTCACGGCACAGATCGAGGCCGTGGTCAGCGACATCGGCTGCGACGCGGTGAAGACCGGCATGCTCGCCACGTCCTCCATCGTCGAGGCCGTGGTGGCCGCGGTCGAGGCGCTGGACCTGCCGAACCTGGTGGTCGATCCCGTGATGATCGCCAAGAGCGGCGACCGCCTGCTGGACGCCGACGCCGTGCACGCGATGCGCGCCTCGCTGCTCAAGTTGGCCCGCGTCGTGACGCCGAACATCCCCGAGGCCGAGGCGCTGGCCGGTATGCCCATCCAGTCGCGCGGCGACATGCGTGAGGCGGCACGCCGCATCGCCGCGTTCGGGCCGCGCGCAGTTTTGGTGAAGGGTGGCCACCTGCCGGGCGACGAAGTCGTCGATTTGGTCTACCTCGACGGCGTCATCCACGAGCTGGTCGGGCCGCGTGTCGCGGGCCGGCACACGCACGGCACGGGCTGCACATTCGCGGCGGCCGTGGCCGCCGGACTGGCGCGTGGGGAGGATCTGGTGGCCGCGGCGGAGGCCGCCAAGACCTACGTGGCTGGCGCCATGCGGCACGGGGTGAACCTGGGACACGGCCATCAGCCGCTGGACCACTTCTGGCGGTCCGCTATACTCGACTGATCCCATGATGACTCGGACGGCGATCACCGAATCGGTGCTCGATGTGGCGGCACTGGCGCGCCTGGTCGAAGGCCCGGGCCACGGCGCGGTGGCGACGTTTCTCGGCCTCGTCCGTGACCACAACCAGGGCCGCCGCGTCACGCACCTGGTCTACGAGGCCTACGAGCCAATGGCCGTCAAGGCGCTGGACCGCATCGTGCGCGAGGCGACCGAGCGGTGGCCGTCGGTGGTGCTGGCCGTTCATCACCGCACGGGACGGCTCGCGATTGGCGAGGCGAGCGTCGCCATTGCGGCGGCGTCGCCACATCGCGCCGACGCATTTGCGGTCTGCCGGTATGCCATCGAGCGCATCAAGCAGATCGTGCCCATCTGGAAACACGAGTACTTCGAGGGCGGCGACACGTGGATCGAGGGCGCCACGGCCGACCCCGACGACGCCGAGGCCCGCGAGCGGGCAATGAGGATCGCATGCGCGTGACGGTGCGGCTCTTCGCGCGGCTGCGCGAGCTCGGGGGCGCGGGTGAGCTCGTGCGCGAGGTACCCGATGGCTCAACCGTCTCGGGGGTCTGGCAGGCCCTGGTGCGCGACTTCCCGGCCTTCGCCGCGTACGAGCCCTCGCTCTCGTGCGCCGTCAACGCCGAGTACGCGAAGTTCAAGACCGCGGTGTCCGACGGCGACGAGATCGCGTTCCTCCCGCCGGTGTCCGGCGGTTAAGATCACCAGGTCGGCAGGTGGATCACCCGGTCACCAGATCACCCGGTCGATCGCCGAATCACCCCGTCAACCGATCAACAGATTCGCGATTCCCCTATGTTTGACAAGCTGGCTGCGGTCGAGACCCGATACGAGGAGCTGACGGCCTCGCTCGGCACAGCGACCGTGCAGAACGATCCCGCGGAGTACCGCAAGCAGGCCAAGACGCTCAGCGATCTCGAGCCGCTCGTCGAGAAGTACCGCGAGTACAAGACGGTTGCCGCGGAAATCGCGCAGGCCGAGGAGCTGATGAAGGCCGGCGACCCCGAGATGCGGGATCTGGCCCAGGAGGAGCTGAGCGACCTGAACATGCGTCACGGCCGCATCGTGGACGAGCTGAAGATCCTGCTCATCCCGAAGGACCCGAACGACGAGAAGAACGTCCTGGTCGAAATTCGCGCTGGCACGGGCGGCGAGGAGGCGGCGCTCTTTGCGGGGGACCTCTACCGCATGTACACGCGATACGCCGAGCGGCAGGGCTGGAGGCTCGAGATCCTGAGCCTGAGCGAGGCTGGGCAGGGCGGGCTGAAGGAAGTCATCGTCAGCATCACCGGCCGCGGAGCCTACAGCCGGCTCAAGTACGAGAGCGGCGTGCACCGCGTGCAGCGCGTCCCTGCCACCGAGGCCGCGGGGCGCATCCACACGTCCACGGCCACGGTGGCCGTGCTGCCGGAAGCCGACGAGATCGACATCCAGATCCAGGACAAGGATCTGCGCATCGACACGTTCTGTTCGAGCGGCCCCGGCGGCCAGAGCGTGAATACCACCTACTCGGCGGTCCGGGTCACGCATCTTCCCACCGGCCTCGTCGTGTCGCAGCAGGACGAGAAGTCGCAAATCAAGAACCGTGCAAAGGCCTTGAAGGTGCTGCGCTCGCGGCTCTACGACCTCGAGATGCAGAAGCAGCAGGACGCCATCGCCAAGGAGCGCCGCGGGCAGGTCGGCTCCGGGGACCGGTCCGAGAAGATTCGCACCTACAACTTTCCGCAGAGCCGCATCACCGATCACCGCATCAACTTCACCACGCACCAGCTGACCTCGGTCCTCGACGGCAACATCGCCGAGCTCGTCGATGCCCTGACGACGTATTACACGGCCGAGAAGCTGAAGGAAGTGACGGCGGTCGAGACCGGACTCTGAATGGTCGTCGCGCGGCCATGACGCTGCACGCCCACCTCCGCGACGCGCGCGCGCGGCTCGTCGCCGCCGGCATTCCCGCCGTGGAGGCCGCCCTCGATGCCGAGCTCCTGGCGCGGCACGCGCTCGGATGGGATCGCGTGACGCTCGTGGCGCAGCTGCCCGATCCGGCGCCCGCCGGTTTCGCCGAATCCTATCCGGCGCTCGTCGACCGGCGCGCCGCTCGCGAGCCGCTCGCCTACATCCGCGGCATCCAGGAGTTCTGGGGCCGCGACTTCGGGGTGGGCCCGGGCGTGCTCATTCCCCGGCCCGAGACCGAGCTCATCATCGAGGAAGCGCTGGCGTGGGCACGAGACCGACCCGGCGACGGCCGCGTGCGCGTGCTGGACATCGGAGCCGGCAGCGGCTGCCTGGCCATCACCCTGGCCCTGGAGCTCCCTGGCGCCAGCGTCACGGCTACGGACGTCTCCGACGTCGCCCTGTCGGCCGCGCGCGCAAATGCAGAGCGGCTTGGCGCAACGGTCGGCTTCCACCCGGGCGCATATCTCGCATCCAGTGCCGGACCGTTCGACCTCATCGTGTCGAACCCACCCTATGTGGCTGCGCCGGCGCACGCCGACCTCGCCCCCGAAGTGCGCGACCACGAGCCGGTGACGGCGTTGGTCGCGGGCGCCGCTGGACTGGATGTCATCAGGGAGGTGGTGCGGAGGGCGGCGCCGGTGCTCGCGCCTGTCGGGCTGCTCCTGATCGAGATCGGGTACGACCAGGCGGATGCGGTGACGGGGATTGTCGCGGACACGGCGGGCCTTCGGCTCCTCCGCATCGGTGAGGACCTGCAGGGCATCCCGCGCGTGGCGGTGATCGCGCCCGCCTGACGGCGCGAATCCGTCGGAATGACCTGCTCCAGCCGGAGTGGATGAGGCCGGGGTTTGTGCGCACGCGTTGCCTGATCAAGGATGTGTCGCATGTCCTGCCTCTTCTGCCGCATTGTCGCCGGCGAGATCCCCGCATCCAGGGTCTACGAGGACGATCAGATCCTGGCGTTCAACGACATCAACCCGCAGGCGCCCATGCACGTCCTGATTGTGCCGAAAACGCACGTCGCCACGGTGAACGACCTGGCCGAGGGGCACGATGCGCTGGTGGGTGCGATGCTGCGCCGGGCGGCGGCCATTGCACGAGAGCGGGGCTACGACGCCAGCGGCTATCGCACCATCTTCAACTGCAATGCCCAGGCCGGCCAGACGGTGTTCCACCTGCACCTGCACGTGCTGGGCGGGCGACCGATGGGCTGGCCGCCCGGTTGAGGATGACGCGGATGGGGCAGCCGCGCATCAGGCGGCTCCCGCGGAATCAGTCTTCGCCAGCAAGTACCGCCCGAAGCCAGCCGGCCGGTCGAGGGCGAAATCCACCACGCGGTAGCCGCGGGCGAAGTAGGTCTCGAAGATCTCGCGCGTGTGCATGCGCCACGCCAGCGCCAGCTCCGGCACTTCGTGCTGCATCTCGGTGAATCCGGTCGGAATCTCCAGCCAGAAGCGTCGATCGTCGAGGTTCAGGTCAATGCTCGCGCACGTCCGCCACCCGCCCGCCATCGCTGTGCGGTTCACCAGCGGCGCATCGGCCACTTCGTGGGTCCTGAAGCGCAGCTCGGGCACCGACTCCAGCCGGCGCACGACGTGCGGTTCGGCGATGTGCCACTGCGCCACCAGCCGGTCGGTGGGCGTGCCCTTGTGGAGCGTGCTCGTGGAGTCGCCGTAGACGTTCCGGTGATATTCCTCGGCCACGCACCCCAGCTTGGTCATGTTGAAGTGCGCGTTCATCGCCTGCAACGGGTCGAACGTCCACTCGATGAGATCGTACCCGAGCGCCAGGGCCCGCTGGCGCTGCTCCAGCTTCAGCCGGTGGCCGAGCCCGCCTCGGTACTCCGGGAGCACCCCGGTCATGTGCGACCACTGCAGGACCTTGCCGGGCTTCATGCCCACCAGCGAGTAGGAGAAGCCCACCATGCGGTCGCGCTCGTCGAAGGCGCCCAGCAGGATGGCCCCGCGCTTGACGGTGATCCGGAAGACGACCGGCGGCACCATGTCGAGGATGTCCGAGAACCCCCACACCTGGCGCTCGAGCTCCATCACCTGCTTGAACTCGTCGAGGGTGGTCAGATTGCGAATCGTGATGGTTGACATAGACACGGGAGCACGGCGGACACGAAGACACGAAGTATTTCACAAGTGCGCGGCGAGCTCGGTGAGCGCCCTGATCACCGGCACACCCGAGGGCACGTCGCCAGGCACATCGCCCGAGCGCCGCAGGAGGATGGCGCGCATCCCGGCCGCCAGGGCGCCGTGCACGTCGGCTTTCAGGCTGTCGCCCACCATCACCGACGACGATCGGTCGGCGCGGGCCCGGTCGAGCGCCTCGTCGAAGATGCTGCGATGCGGCTTCAGGTAGCCGTGCTCGTAGGACGACACGGCCGCGTGGATGAGACCGCCCAGCGCGAAGTGCTCGCGGAAGGCGTCCAGGCTGCGGTGGCTGTTCGAGATGACACCCACCGTCAGGCCCCGGTCCACCAGGGTCCGCAGCACCGGTTCCACGTCGGTATACATCTCGAAGTGGTGGTTGCCCGCCCACTGCTCGTAGATTTCGCGCGCGGCCCGCACCACGTTGGGCCCCCTGCCACCCATGTGCTCGATGATCGACGCCGTGTAGTGGATGAACAGCCCGTCGTCGTACAACGGCTCCTCCACGTCGTCCAGGATGAACGACGCGGCTTTGACGGCGTCTTCGAACCGGGCGGTGTCGACGGCGATGCCGTGCGCGTGACAGAAGCGCCGGTAGCCCTCGCCCTGGAAGGTGGGGCCGGGGTAGATGAGGGTGAAGTCCACGTCGAAGAAGACCGCCGTGACGCGGGGGGGCGCGTTCAAGGACGGGGCTCCTCCGAGGAAGGCCCGGCAACCACCACGGTGGCGCACCGGGGATCGAACAGGCGCCGGGCCGCGTCCACGGCCGCGTCGCGGGTGACGCCCCGAATGAGGTCTGGCAGCCGCTGGTCGTAATCGGGCCCCAGGTCGAACAGCTCCGCGTTCAGCAGGAACGCGGCGATCCCGGCGTTGGTCTCGAGCTGGCGGGGCAGCGATCCGGCCAGGTACTGCTTCGACTCGGCGATCTCCTTCTCGCTGAACCCGTCCGACCGGATGATATCGAGCTCGGTGTCAATCGAGGCTATGGTGCGGGCGACGTTCTCGGCCGCTACACCCGCCCGGATCATCAGCGGCCCGGGGCCGTGTCCGGCGTCGAGCGCGCTGAAGACGTAGTAGGCCATGCCTTGTCGCTCGCGGATGCTGTCGCCCAGTCGCCCGCCCAGGGCGTACTGCCCGAGCGCGTTGTTCATGACCGACGCTGCCATGAAACCGGGGTCGGTCCGGCGGATGCCCACAAACCCGTAGGCCACGTCCGATTGCGACTTATCAGGCATCGCAATCGCGAACTGACGCCGCGCCGCGGTTGGTGGCGCCTCCGGGACCTGCAGCCGGGACATGGCGGGACCGGCGGGCCACGCGCCGAACGCGGCCGCCACCTGGTCCAGCATGTCGCCGGCCTGCAGGCCGCCCACGGCGACGACCGTGAGGCCTGCCGGCGGGAAGTGACCCTGGTGGAAGCGCACGAGGTCGTCTCGCGTGAGACGCTCGACCGACTCCACGGTGCCGCGCACACGGCGCCCGTACGGATGCGCGCCGTAGAGCTCGCGGAACAATCGATTCACCGCCACCGATGCGGGATCGTCCTCTTCCTGCCTGATGGTGGTGACGATCTCGCTGCGCCGCGTCGCCACGTCGTGTTCAGGGAACACCGGGCTGCGCAGCACGTCGGCGACGATGGCCAGGACGGGAACGAAGTCGTCCACGAGGCAGGTGGCCGACACGCCAACCTGGTGGCGCCCCGCGGACACGGAGAGCGACGCCCCGCGGCCATCCAGGTCGTCGGCAATCTCGTCCGCGGTTCGCGTCGTCGTCCCGCGGTCGAGCACGCGGGCCAGGAGCGCCGCGGTCCCCTCACGTCCGTCGGGATCGTTGTAGCCTCCCGCGCGCTGGGCCGCCACGAGCGACACCGCCGGCATGGGGTGGTTCTCCTGAACGACGACGGTGACGCCGTTGGCGAGCACCTTCCGGAGCGGGGTCAGCGGCATGGATCGGCCTGCGGTTCGAACCAGCCCACGGTGCGATTCGAGGAGACGAAGGTTTGGCTCGCTGCCTTCTGCACATCGGCGAGGCTGACGGCCGCGAGGCGGGCGCCCATGTCCAGCGCGTCGCGCCACGAACCGATCGTCTCGAAGTAGCCCAGTTGATGGGCCATGTCGGTGACCCCGTCCATGTCGAACACGAACCGCGCGCGGAGCTGCGCGCGCGCCTTGTCGAGCTCCCGCGGGGTGATCCCTGCGCGCGACAGGCGATCGAGCTCGCGCAGGATCGCATCCTCGACGGCCGCGAGCGACTGTCCCTCCGCCACGGTGGCGCTCAACTCGTAGAGGAACGGCTGCGCCGTGGGCATCAGGGCGCCTCCGACGGATGAGGCCAGCCCGGTGTCCACCAGCGCGCGGTAGAGCCGCGCGCTCCGCTGCGGCCGCGGCACCCGGCCGGCCGACCAGATGTTGAGGCCGGCAGCGCCACTCAGCACTGCGTCGGCCACGAGCAACGGGAAGAACCCCGCGTCCCCGAAGGCCGGCGCGTGGAACGCGGCCTTCCAGTAGGCCGTGGTGCCCTCCTTCCGGAGGGTGACACGGCGCTCGGCCCCCTGCGGCGGCTCGACGCAACGGCGCCGCTCGGGGGCCGGGCCGCCCGAGATGCCGCCAAACTCGCGCTCCACCCGCCGGAGCACGTCATCGGTGTCCACGTCGCCGACGATCACCAGGGTGGCGTTGGACGGGGTGTAATAGCGCCGGTAGTGGCCGTAGAGGTCCTCGCGGGTCATGGTTTCGACGTCGGACTGCCAGCCGATGGTCGGGTGCCGGTACGGGTGCATCTTGAAGGCCGTGGCCGTCACCTCCATGTCGAGCAACTGCTCGGGATCGTTCTCGCCGCCCTGCAACTCCGAGATGATGACGGTTCGCTCCGACTCGCACTCGGAAGGCTCGTAGAGGCACCGATCCATGCGTTCGGCCTCGATGAACAGCATCCGGTCGAGGGCCTCTGTGGATGCCGTCTCGAGATAGGTGGTCTGGTCGATCCACGTGTAGCCGTTCCAGCTCCCGCCGAACTGCTCGATGATGCCCTTCACCTGGTCGCGTGGGATGTTGGTGGTGCCCTTGAAATTCATGTGCTCCACCCAGTGGGAGACACCGGTCACCCCGGGGCCCTCGTCTCGGGACCCCACCCGGTACCAGCACCACACCGACGCCAGGGGCGACGTGTGCACCTCCTGGACCAGCACCTTCAGCCCGTTGTCGAGTACCGCTTCCCTCACCTGCATCCCATTACAATAGTCAAATCGCCATGCCCGAGTGGAAGGACACCTGTAACCTGCCGCGCACGGCCTTCTCGATGAAGGCCAATCTCCAGACCGCCGAGCCCGAAACCATCGCCCGGTGGGACGCGATGGACCTCTATGGCCAGATTCGCGCGGCCCGGAAGGGGGCCCCGCTCTTCCTGCTCCACGATGGCCCGCCTTATGCCAATGGCGACATCCACATCGGGACCGCCCTGAACAAGATCCTGAAGGACCTGGTGGTGAAGTCGCACAACATGGCCGGCTTCGACGCCCCCTACCTGCCTGGATGGGACTGCCACGGCCTGCCCATCGAGCTGAAGGTCGATCGCGAGCTCGGCCCGAAGAAGAAGCAGATGAGCACGGCGGACTTCCGCCGCGCGTGCCGCGCCTACGCCGACAAGTACGTGGACATCCAGCGCCGCGGCTTCAAGCGGCTGGGCATCATCGGCCTGTGGGACGACCCCTACAAGACGATGGCGTTCCGCTACCAGGCCTCCATCGTCCGGGCGCTCGGCAAGTTCGTCGAGCAGGACATGGTCTACAAGGGAAAGAAGCCGGTCCACTGGTGCACCCACTGCCGCACCGCGCTCGCCGAGGCCGAGGTCGAGTACGAGCCCCACACCTCGCCCTCCATCTACGTCGAGTTCCCGCTGGCCGAATCGAGCCGGACGGAACTGGTCCGCCGCGTCCCATCGCTGGCCTCCCGGTTATCTGCGCCGTGTGCGGCCTCGGTGTCTGTCCTGATCTGGACCACGACGCCCTGGACGATTCCCTCGAACCTGGCCGTCGCCTTTCACCCGGATTTTCAGTACGGGGCCTACGACGTGGGTGGCACGGTGGTCATTGTCGCGAGAGACCTGGCGGCGTCCGTGGCGGCGAAAACGGGCCGCGCGCTCGGCGAGCCGCTGGCGGTGTTCGACGGCACGATGATGGAGCGGCTGGTGTTCCGGCACCCGCTGTACGAGCGCGATTCGCTGGGCGTGCTCGCCGACTACGTGACGCTCGAAGCCGGCACCGGTGCCGTGCACACGGCTCCCGGGCACGGCGCGGACGACTACAAGACGGGCGTGAAGTACGGCCTCGAGATCCTGGCGCCGCTCGACGCGGGCGGCCATTTCGTCGAGACCGTGGGACTCTTCGCCGGCCTGCAGGTGTTCGACGCCAACGCCAAGGTGGAGGCGGCGCTGGCCGAGCGCGGACGCCTGTGGCACCGGGAGGACTACGACCACTCGTACCCGCATTGCTGGCGCTGCCACAACCCGGTGATCTTCCTGGCCACCTCCCAGTGGTTCATCGCGATGGAGTCGCACGATCTCCGGGCGCGGGCGCTGGCGGAGATCGAGCGCGTGCGGTGGATCCCGTCCTGGGGGAAGGCGCGCATCGAGGGCATGATCGCCAACCGCCCGGACTGGTGCATCTCGCGCCAGCGCGCGTGGGGTGTGCCTATCCCGGCCATGGACTGCGCGAAGTGCGGCCAGGCCGTGCTGACCACGGCGCTCGTCGAGCGCGCCGCAACCATCTTCGACGAGTACGGTGCCGACGCGTGGTACGAGCGCCCGATCGAGGAGTTCGTCCCCGAGGGACTGTCGTGCCCGTCGTGCGGGGGCACGTCATTCGAGCGCGAGAACAACATCCTCGACGTGTGGTTCGACTCGGGGTCGAGTCACGAGGCGGTGCTGCCGTTCCGCGAGCACCACCGCTGGCCGGCCGACATCTACCTGGAGGGCAGCGACCAGCATCGGGGCTGGTTCCACAGCTCGCTCCTCGTGGGCATCGGCACGCGCGGGCGCGCGCCGTTCGACCAGGTGCTGACGCACGGGTTCGTCGTGGACGAGCAGGGACGCAAGATGTCCAAGTCGCTCGGCAACTCCGTCGCGCCCCAGGACGTGATCAAGCAGAGCGGCTCCGAGATCCTGCGGCTGTGGGTCTCGATGGTCGACTATCGCGAGGACATCCGCCTCGGCAACGAGATCCTCGCCCGCACGGTGGAGGCCTACCGCAAGATCCGCAACGTCATCCGCGTGCTGGTTGCGAACCTGTACGACTTCGACCCCGCGGTGAACACCGTCCCCTACGATCGGCTGCTCGAGATCGACCGGTGGGCGCTGGCGAAGTACGCCGAGTGCGCGGACCGGATCGTCAAGGCCTACGACGACTACGACTACCCCGCCATCTTCCAGGCCGCCACGACGTTCATCACCGTGGACCTGAGCGCGTTCTACGTGGACGTCACCAAGGACCGGATGTACACCTTCGGCGCGAACTCCGAGGCGCGCAGGTCGGGCCAGACGGCGATGCTCGCCATCGTGGACGGCCTGGCCCGGCTGCTCGCGCCCATCCTGTCGGTGACGATGGACGAGCTGTGGTTGGGGTTGCCGGGCGAGCGGGTGCCCTCGGTGCACATGGCCCTGTTCCCCATGGGCGAGGAGACCGCGAGGTTGAAGGACGCCACCCTCCTCGACCGCTTCGCTACCCTGGGCGCCGTGCGAGACGAGGTCAACCTGGCTCTCGAGCAGAAGCGGCAGGAGCAGGAGATCAAGGCCAGCCTCTCCGCGCAGGTGCGGCTCGAGTCCAGCGGTGACGAGGCGCGACTGCTCGCGGAGTACCGCGACTTCCTGCCCACCCTGTTCGGGGTGTCACACGTGGAACTGGCCGAGCCGGCGGCGCCAGGGCCCGAGCCCCGGCGCATCACCGTCTCACGCGCGGACGGTGTGAAGTGCGAACGCTGCTGGCGCTACGTGCCGGAAGTGAGCAGGGAGTCGGCCACCGAGGGCCTGTGTCCACGGTGCGTGGAAGCGCTGGCGCCGGTGGCGGGCCGTTGAGCGGCATGCTCCGGGAACGACGGCTGGAGGTTGGCATCGTGCTGGTCGTGATCGTGCTGGATCAGGTCACGAAGGCGCTGGTCCGCAACGCGCTGGCCCTGCACGAGAGCATCGACGTCATTCCGCACCTGGTGAGCCTCACCCGCGTCCACAACACGGGCGCGGCGTTCGGGATGTTGAACAGTGTGGACTTTGCTTTCAAGGCCGTCGTGATGTCGATGGTGGCCGTGGCGGCACTGGGCGGCGTCGCCTGGTACGCCTTCAGCGTTCCCTTGTCCGATCGCCTCGCGCGGGTCGGCATCGCCGGGGTGGCCGGCGGGGCCATCGGCAACCTGATCGACCGCGCGACGGCGGGTTACGTGCTCGACTTCGTGGACGCGTACTGGGACGGGTGGCATTTCTGGGCATTCAACGTGGCGGACGCGGCCATCACCCTTGGCGTCTGCTGCATGATTCTCGATATTCTGGGGCTGGGCCGCCGTGCATCCAATCCTGTTTAGTCTCGGGCCGATCACCATCTACTCGTACGGCGTGCTGCTCGCCGCGGCCTACCTGCTCGGTCTGGGCATGGCCGTCCGCCGGGCGCGTGCGGCGGGCCTCGACGGCAACCGGGTGCTCGACCTGGGCATCTGGGTCATCATCGCCGCCCTGGTCGGCGCCAAGGCCCTGCTGTTCGTCGTCGATTTCGAGCATTTCACCAGCAGCTGGGACGAGTTCACCACGCTGCTGAGGTCCGGCGGCGTGTTCTACGGCGGGCTGATCGCCGCGGTCGCCGTCTGCATCCACCAGTTGCGCAAGCACAAGCTGCCGCTGTGGCAGTCGGGCGACCTCTTCGCACCGGGCATCGCCCTCGGCTACATGGTCGGCCGGCTCGGCTGCCTCCTGGCCGGTTGCTGCTATGGCCGCCCGACCGATGTGGCATGGGCCATCACGTTCACCGACCCGGCGGCCAACCTGAACGTCGGCACCCCGCTCAACGTGGCGCTGCACCCCACACAGGCGTACGAATCGATCGCGGGGCTGGTGATTCTCGTCGCGTTGCTCGCCTTCGAGCGGCGTGGCCGTCACTTCCCCGGCCGGACCTTCTGGATGTTCGTCCTGCTCTACTCGGTCTCGCGCTTCATCATCGAGTTCTATCGCGGCGACGATCGCGGGTTCGTCTTCGACATGGTCTCGACCTCGCAGGCCATCTCGCTGGTGCTCGCGCCGCTCAGCCTGTTCATGTTGTGGTACCTGGGCCGGCCGGAGCAGCCACCCGCCGCGGAAGCGCCGCGAGGGCCGCGAAAGCCCCGGTTCGCCTAGGAGGCCGTCGGTCGCGCGGGCGAAGGGGTGCGGAGCAATGCTCCCGACTCCCGACTCCCGACTCCCGACTGCCGACTCCCGACTCTCGACAGTGTCATGACCACCCTCTCCCTCACCGTCCCGGCGGATGCCGAAGGCGAGCGTCTCGATCGCTACCTTGCGGGCGAGGTGCCGAGCTACTCGCGCTCGCAGATCCAGCGGCTGATCGACGCGGGACATGTTCGCGTCCCGCGCGTGAAGGTGACCAAGGCCAACGTCCAGTTGCGCGTCGGCGACGTCATCGAGGTGATGCTGCCGGACGCCACGCGGGCGGTCGCCACCGCGCAGGACATCCCGCTCGAGATCCTGCACGACGATGAGGACGTGGTGGTGGTGAACAAGCCGGCGGGCATGGTCGTCCACCCGGCGGCGGGAAATCCCGACGGCACGCTGGTCAATGCACTGCTGCATCACGTGAAGGACCTGAGCGGCATCGGCGGCGAACTGCGCCCCGGCATCGTTCATCGGCTGGACAAGGGCACGAGCGGCGTCATGGTGGTGGCAAAGAACGATACGGCTCACCAGGAGCTGTCGCGCCAGTTCCACGACCGCGAGGTCGAGAAGGAGTACGTCGCCCTGGTCTGGGGGCTGGTCCAGCAGCGCAAGCGCATCGACGCCTCCATCGGGCGCGACCCGAAGCACCGCCAGAAGATGTCGACGCGCGCGACGCGGGCGCGCGAGGCGGTGACGCGGGTCACCTGGGCCCGCGACCTGCGCGGCCTGACGCTGCTGCGGGTGGCCATCTCGACGGGCCGCACGCACCAGATTCGCGTGCACTTGAACGCCATCGGTCACCCCATCGTCGGCGACGCGCTCTACGGCGGCGTCCACCGGCGCGTGCCGGGACAGTTCCGTGCCGTGCAGCGGCTGACGCGCCCGTTCCTGCACGCCGAGCGCCTGTCGTTCACGCACCCGCGGACCGGCGAGCGGCTGACGTTCGTCGCGCCGCTGCCGGCCGATCTCGAAGAGGTGCTGCGGGACGTCACGCCCCTGGCGCTGCGGGCCAGCCTGTTTGGGGAGGGTGCGGATGATCCCGAAGACGACAGTCACACGCGTTAGCCGGCGGGAGATCTACCCGGGCCGGATCTTCCGCGTCGAAGTGGACCGGGTGACACTGCCGACGGGCCACACGCTGGACATGGAGGTGATTCGGCATCCCGGGTCGGTGGTGCTGCTGCCCCAACCCTCACCCGCGCAGATCATCCTGATCCGCCAGTATCGCTACACCATCGATCGCTACATCTGGGAGCTTCCGGCCGGCAGCCTCAAGCCCGGGGAAGACCCCGACGTGGCCGCGGCCCGCGAGTGTGAGGAGGAAATCGGCCTGGCGCCTGCACGGGTGGAACGCCTGCAGGGGTTCTATCCGACCCCGGGATTCTGCGACGAGCTGATGATCTACTACCGGTGCACGGAGCTCGGCCCACCGGCGCCCGGCTCCACCGCGCGGCAGGACGAAGACGAGGACATCGAGACGCGCACGTTCACGCTGGCCGAGGCGCGGGCGCTCGTCGCCTCGGGCGAGATCGTGGACCTGAAGACGGTGGCGGGATTGTCGCTCATCTAGAGCCGAAGGCCCATTACTGAGACACGAAGCCCTGCTGGTCAATCCAGAGGACTGCGTGCCGCCCTTCCGTGTCCCTCGTGTCCTTCGTGTTCCCGTGGACGGCTACTGCAGGCCCGCGTGGGCGCGGCGGCTTGGTGCAGCCTTGGCCTTGGCCGCCCCGCCGCGCGTGGCCGGCAGCAGCGCCAGCAAAAGCACTTCGTCGATGGTGCTGACCAGGTGAATCGTGAGCCCGCGCCGGAGCTCCTCGTTGAGGTCCTCCTTCACGTTCTTCTCGTTCATCTTGGGCAGGATCACTTCCTTGATACCGGCGCGTTTCGCCGCCAGCACCTTCTCCTTGATGCCGCCGACTGGCAGTACCTTGCCCGAGAGCGTGATCTCGCCGGTCATCGACACGTCGCTGCGCACCGGCCGGCGCGACAACGCCGACACGAGCGAGGTCACCATGGTGACGCCCGCCGACGGCCCGTCCTTGGGGATGGCGCCCGAGGGCACGTGGAGGTGGATTTCGGATGACTTGAAGAAGTCGGGATCGATGTTCCACTCGGTCGCGTGCGCACGCACCCATGACAGCGCCGCGCGGGCCGACTCCTTCATCACGTCACCGAGCTGGCCGGTGAGCGTCAGCGATCCGCCTCCCGCCATCCGCGAGGTCTCCACGAAGAGCACCTCGCCGCCCACGGGCGTCCAGGCCATGCCGGTGGCCACGCCGGGCTGCTTCGTGCGCAGCTCCACTTCCTCGTCCATGAACCTCGGCGCGCCCAACAGCTCGTGCACCAGGTCGGTCGTCACCCGAATCTTCGACTCGTCCCCTTCCGCCCGACGACGCGCGATCTTCCGGCAGATGGCCCCGATTTCGCGCTCGAGGTTGCGAACGCCGGCCTCGCGCGTGTACCCGCGAATGACCGTGCGCAGCCCCGGGTCGGTGAAGGTCACGTGCTTCGAGGTGAGCCCGTGGTTCTGCACCTGCTTGGCCACCAGGTGCTCCCGCGCGATCGCGAGCTTCTCCTCCTCGGTGTAGCCCGCCAGCTCCAGCACCTCCATGCGGTCGCGCAGGGGCCCCGGAATCGGGTCGAGCACGTTGGCCGTCGTGATGAAGAGCACTTCGGACAGGTCGAAGGGTACGTCGAGATAGTGATCGCGGAACGTGTTGTTCTGCTCGGGGTCGAGCACCTCGAGGAGCGCGGACGAAGGGTCGCCCCGGAAGTCGGACCCCAGCTTGTCGATCTCGTCGAGGATGAACACGGGGTTCTTCGACTCGGCCCGGCGCAATCCCTGGATGATCTGGCCCGGCAGCGCGCCGATGTAAGTGCGCCGGTGCCCGCGAATCTCGGCCTCGTCGCGCACGCCACCAAGCGAGATGCGGACGAACTTGCGGCCGAGCGCGGTGGCGATGGAGCGCGCGAGCGATGTCTTGCCGACCCCGGGCGGGCCCACGAAGCACAGGATGGGCCCCTTGAGGGCAGGGTTCAGCTTGCGGACGGCAAGGTATTCGAGGATGCGATCCTTGAGCTTCTCCAGCCCCGAGTGCTCGTCGTCCAGCACGTCCTTCGTGCGCTTGAGATCGATGATCTCTTCGGTCCGCGTCGACCACGGCAACGCGACGATCCAGTCGAGATAGGTGCGGGCGACGGTGAACTCCGCGGCCGCCGGCGGCATCTTCGAGAGCCGATCCAGCTCGCGCATCGCCTCCTTCTTCACCGCCTCGGGCAGCCCGGCCGCCTCGATCTTCTCGCGCAGTTCGTCGATCTCCCGGGTCTGGTCGTCGCCTTCGCCCAGCTCCTTCTGGATGGCCTTGAGCTGCTCGCGCAGGAAGTAGTCTCGCTGGTTCTTGCCCACCTCCGACTGCACCTGCGACTGGATCTTCGACCCGAGTTCCAGAACTTCCAGCTCCTTGATGAGCAGCCGGTTGAGCAGGTCGAGGCGCGCGCGCACGTCGAGCGTGGCCAGCACGTCCTGCTTGGTCTCGGTGCCGATCGTGCTCAGGCTCGACGCGATGAAGTCGGCCAGGCGCCCTGGCTCGGTGATGTTGATGGCCAACGTCTGCAGGTCGTCGGACATCAGCGGCGAGAGCGAGACGATCTGCTGGAAGTTGGTCTTGATGTTCCGCTGGAGCGCGTCGATCTCGAGCTTGTCCTTGTCGGCCAGGACTTCCGGCAGTTCGCTCACCCGGGCGCGCAGGTAGGGGCGCACCCCCGTCATCTCGTCCAGCCGCACGCGCGCGAGGCCCTGCACGATGATGCGCAGGCTGCCGTCGGGCAACTTGAACATCTTGTGGATGTGCGTGGCCGTGCCGATGGGGTGCAGGTCCTGCTGCTGGGGGTCGTCTTCGGCGGCCTCTTTCTGGGCGAAGACCGCGATCATCTTCCCGCCGGTCACCGCTTCGTCGATGAGCCGGACGGAGCTCTCGCGAGCCACCGCTAGTGGCATGAACGCCTGCGGAAACAGCACCGTATCGCGCAGCGGCAGCACCGCGATTTCCTCCGGCACCGGGGCCGAGAGGCGGGCTTGCTCTTCGGAGACGACAGGTTCGATGTGATCGCTCATGCGACCCCCCGGGAAACTCTACGTCGATATTGCCTGCGTCGGAACTGGAAGCCCGAACCGGGCCACTGAGGGGCGCAGGCCCCGCCACCGGCGGGGCCTGCTGTCAGGAAGGACGCCGGGTATTACCCCTGGAACTCGTAGAAGAGGCTGGAGGCGCCTCGGCGCTGAGCCATCCGCTCGCGCTTCTGGGCCATCTCGCGCGCTTCCTCGCAGTCCTTGCAGCGGACCGCGAAGGGCAGCGCACGCAACCGCTGCTCGGCAATCTCCTCGCCACACTCGAAGCAGCGACCGTAGGTCCCTTCCTCGAGCCGCGAGAGCGCCTCGTTGATCTTGTTGAGGGTCTCGGCCTTCATCTGGATCAGGGCGAACTCGATATCCTCCTGGATATCGACCTCGCTGGTCTCACCCTGGTCCATCACCTCATGCGGCTTCTCGGAACCCTCAGCCCGCACGCCGCGAATCCGGCCCTGGACCTCGTTCATGATGTCGCGCTGACGATCCTCGAGGATCGTCCGCAACTCGTCGTACCGTGCCCCCTTGGACGCCATCGCGACGGCCGTGCTGCGCTTCGTAACCTTGGCCATGACAGCCACTCCTTCCTCTCCCCCCTCCGCAGCCGTTTGTCTGGGAGGCGTATGATGCCCGCCTTCCTTGCAAAGGCGGTGCCTATGAACCCGGCCAGAACCCGTGGGCCGGAAACGGTCGGTTGTCCTGCGAGTAATTGAACGAGCGTATGAATCGATGGGGTACACCGTCCCGCACGCCGCAAACCCCAACGTGCGTCCTGCCTCGCTCAACCTACTGCAAACTACTCATTTGTAAAGAGTTAACTGACCACTTCCAGACTGACGATGATCCGTCGAACACCGTTTACTGCCTATTAGACGCCGGAGTGGTCAATCGGGTTCGTGGACAAGTGTCCGCTCTGTGTGTCCTTTCATGGGGACACCAATAAACCGCGAAACGGTAGCATGAATCCCAATGTGTGGCAAGCCGTCCACACCGTCTGGCTGAACTGCCGGGTGCCGGATTCCAGTCGGCGGACTCCCGGCACCCGTGCGCAAGGGCGGCTTGCCGCTGTAATCTCTACACGGTGACCTGTCCCCTGTGCTCCCGCCGACCTGCGAAGCGCGGCTGCCCGGCCCTCGGCCAGCAGATCTGCGCAACGTGCTGCGCCACGAAGCGACTGGTGGAGATTCGCTGTCCGGCCGACTGCCCGTACCTGGCGAGCGCCCAGAAGCATCCAGCGGCGGTCGTGCGGCGCCAGCAGGAGCTCGATCTGTCGACCCTCATCGCCTCGATGGGACGCCGGCTCAGCGAACCGCAGCTGCAGATCTTCTTCCTCCTGGCCAGCGTCATCGTCCGCTACAGACCCGAGGGCCTCGTCACGCTGGCCGACTCGGATGTCGCTGATGCGGCCGGCGCGATGGCGGGCACGCTCGAGGCTGCCGGCCGTGGGTTGATCGCCGAGATCGCCGGGGCGTCGCCGGTCAGCGAGGGTCTCCGGCGCCAGATCGACGGGCTGCTGGCCGAGTTGGGGAAGGGCGCTGGCGCCAGGTATGCACGCGACGCCACCGAAGTGCTCCGCGGCATCGAGCGGGGCGCCCGACACGAGTCCTCTGGTATCGCTGAGGGCAGCGGGGACTATCTGACCTTGCTGCGACGGGTGCTGCCACCGCCGCCAGGCGACGAGCCGGCTCCTGCGGCGTCGCCCATCATCATTCCCTAGGCGGGGCTGCGGCCTTTGCCTTCGACCCCGCTCTGCACTATCATTGGGGTTTGTCTCAGGAGTCCTGAACGATGGCTATGCGCTGCGAAATCTGCGGTAAGGGTCCGGTGGTCGGCCGCCGCGTGTCCCACGCCCACAATGTCCGTCCACGTCGGTTCGAGCCCAATCTGCAGAGCGTGCGGGCCGTCGTGAACGGCGCGACGAAGCGGATGCGCGTCTGCACGCGCTGCATCCGGTCCAGGAAGATCGTCAAGGCCGCCTAGCCATGCGCGAGGTGGTCAGCTCGCCTGGCGCGCCGGCGGCCATCGGCCCCTACTCCGCCGGGGTTCGTGTCGGGAACCTGCTGTTCCTGTCGGGTTCGATTCCCCTCGATCCGGCGACGGGCCAGATCGTGCCCGGCGACATCACGGCGCAGGCGACCAGGGTGATGGAGAACATCAAGGCCCTGCTCTCCGCCGCAGGCGCGGACTTCGGCCACGTCGCAAAGAGCACCGTGTTTCTCGCCGACCTGAACGAGTTCGCCGCGATGAACGAGGTCTACGCGACGTACTTCACGGCCCCGTTCCCCGCCCGCTCTACTGTCCAGGTCGCGCGCCTGCCTCGTGACGTGCGGCTCGAGGTCGAAGTCGTCGCCGTCCTCGATTAAAGAGACCACGAAGACACGAAGGACACCAACACCGGCACGAAGACCTCCTGATTCCCTTCGTGCCTTTCCGCCAGGGCTGCGGCGAGACTCGCCGAAGCGGCGTCGCCGCGAAGGCGGCGTGGTTTCTTTCTATCTGCTGGGGGCGCGCTCGACGTCCAGCACGCCTTGCACGCCCCGCAGCGACTTGATCACCTTCTCCAGGTGCTTCATGTCCTTGATCTCCACCGTCATGCCGATGGTGGCGTGCGCGGAGTCGCCGGTCGTCGCTTCCAGGTTCGTGATGTTGGTGTTGATTTCGGCCACGCGCGCGCTGAGCGCCGCCAGCATCCCCTTCCGATCCTCCACGGCCATCGTGAGGCGCACGGTGTAGGGCGCCTGATCGCTCCCCTTGTCCCACTCGACGTCGATACGCCGCTCGGGGTCGAACTGCAGATTGACCACGTTCGGACAGTTGGCGGAGTGCACCGATACGCCCTTGCCCCGGGTGATGTAGCCGACGATCTTCTCGCCGCGAATCGGGTTGCAGCACCGCGCACGGAAGACCATCAACTCGTCGGCGCCGCTCACCTTGATGCGATCGGCCCCGGCGCTCCCGGGGCTGAGCACGCGCTTGACGGCCGAGAGCACCGGGTGCTCGGCGGGCTTCTCCTTCAGCTGCTCGTGCGGGACCAGCTTGTCGAGCACCTGCTTGGCCGATACCTTGCCGTAACCGATCTGCGCGAGCAGGTCTTCCGCCCTCTGCGCGCCGAACTCCGCGGCGACCGCGGCGAGTTTGTCGCCCTCGAGCAGCTTCGTGGCGTTCAAGTCGTAGCGGCGCGCGTCCTTTTCGAAGACCTTGCGCCCGAGCTCCACGGCGCGGGTCTTCTCCTCCTCCTGGATGAGGTGTTTGATCTTGTTGCGGGCCCGCGACGTGCCGACGAAGTTGAGCCAGTCGCGGCTGGGTTTGGTGCCGGCGTTGGTCAACACCTCGACGATGTCGCCGTTCTTGAGCTTGGTCCGCAGCGGAACCATCCGCCCGTTGACGCGCGCGCCGACGCACTGGTGGCCGACGTCCGTGTGGATGGTGTAGGCGAAGTCCACCGGCGTCGCGCCCTTGGGCAGCACCTTCACCTGCCCGCGCGGGGTGAAGATGTAGACCTCCTCGGGATAGAGGTCGATCTTGAGGTTGGTGAGGAACTCCTGGGGATCCCGCACCTCCTGCTGCCATTCGAGCAACTGCCGGAGCCATTGGAAGTACTGCTCATCGCGGCCGGCGCCCACGCGGCCTTCCTTGTACTTCCAGTGGGCGGCGATGCCCTCCTCGGCACGCCGGTGCATCTCCTCGGTGCGGATCTGCACCTCGAACGCCAGCCCCCGCTCGCTGACCACGGATGTATGGAGTGACTGGTAGCCGTTGGGCCGCGGCATCGCGATGAAGTCCTTGATGCGTCCGGGCACGGGCGACCACGTCTGGTGGATGATGCCGAGGGCCGCGTAGCAGTCCTTCACCGACGGCGTGACGATCCGCAGGGCAATCAGGTCGTACACCTGGTCGATGTCGATCTTCTGTTTCTTGAGCTTGAGCCAGATGCTGTAAAGGCGCTTGATGCGCCCGTCGATCTCGACCACCGGTACCTGCGCGTCGGCGAGCTTGGCGCTGATGCGGGCCTTGAGCTCGTCGATGCTGTCCTCGGCGGCGCGGCGCTTCGCGTCCACGCGCGTCTTCAGCGACTCGTACGCGACCGGCTCGAGGTACTTGAAGGACAGCTCCTCGAGCTCGTTCTTGATCTTCGACATGCCCAGCCGGTTGGCGATGGGGGCATAGATGTCCAGCGTCTCCTGGGCGATCCGGATGCGCCGGTCCTCGGGCATGTGCTGCAGGGTCCGCATGTTGTGCAGGCGGTCCGCGAGCTTGACGAGGATGACCCGGATGTCGTCCACCATCGCCAGGAGCATCTTGCGGAAGTTCTCGACCTGCCGTTCCTCGCTGGTGGAGAAGGGAATGGCGCCGATCTTCGTCACCCCCTCGACGATGTGCGCGACATCCTCGCCGAAGCGCTCGCGAATCTTCTCCGGGGTCGTGAGGGTGTCCTCGACGACGTCGTGCAGGAGACCGGCGGCGACGCAGACGGCATCGAGCTTCATGCCGGCCAGAATGTCGGCGACCTCGAGCGGGTGGACGAGGTAGGGCTCGCCCGAGTGGCGGACCTGGCCCTTATGTTCGAGGGCCGAGAAGACGTACGCCCGGCGCAACAGCTCCAGGTCGGCGTCCGGACTGTAGGTCCGGACCCGGTCGAGCAAATCTTCGAAGCGAATCATCGCGGGCGGTGTCTAAGACAGGCAGAGGGAGAATCCGCCTTTCCGAACCCATCATAGGGTCGGGGTTGCAGGGGGTCAAGAAACGGGACTATACTCCCGGTCTTCCCGCCCGACGCGGAGCGGATGTTTGTAAGCGCTTGTAACGGCGCGACTTGGAACCACCACAGCACTACAGGGGGACACGATGAGGATTCGGTCAGCGGGGGCGTACCTGGCTCTGGTCGCCGGAATGGGCGTGGCGCTCGCCGGGTGCGGACAAATCGGCCAAGTCCGCGCCATGAAGGCATTCAAGGACGGGAACAAGCTGTACGCCTCGAACGACTTCCGGGGCGCGGCCGCCAAGTACGAGGAAGCGGTGGCCGCCGATCCCAACGGCGAGCTGAACTCGTGCGGAAACAGCCCGGGCTGCGTGTACTTCTTCCTCGCCAACTCCTACGACAACATGTTCCGCCCCGCGCGCAAGGGCGAGGCCACCAACGACGCCTATCTGACCAAGGCTGTCGAATATTACAAGCTGGCGTCCGAGAAAATCGTCGACCCGACGTTCAAGACCCGGTCGCTCGAGTACCTGGTCGCGGCCTACGGGCCCGACAAGCTGAACGACCCGACCATGGCCGAGCCGATCATCAAAGAGATGATCCGGATCACGCCGAACGAGCCTTCCAACTACTTCGCGCTGGCCCGCCTGTACCAGGACTCGGGCGAGTACGAACTGGCCGAGCAGACCTTCCTGCAGGCACGTGACGCCCGGCCCAACGACCCGTCGGTCTACCTGCAGCTCGCCAACTTCTACAACACCCAGGGCGACTTCGCGAAGACCATCGAGTACCTGAACGAGCGCATCAAGATCGAGCCGAACAATCCCGAGGCTCACTACACCGTGGCCACCTATTACTGGGACAAGGCCAACCGCGACTTCCGCCTCACCGACAAGGAGAAGATCCAGTACGTCATGGACGGTCTCGGGTCGGTCGACAAGGCCATCGCCATCAAGGGCGACTACATGGAGGCCATTGCCTACAAGAACCTCCTGCTCCGCCTCCAGGCGAACCTCGAAAAGGATCCGAAGAAGCAGCAGGCGCTGCTCAAGGAAGCCGACACGCTGCGCGACAGGGCCACCGAACTGCGAAAGCAGAAGGCGGCCGGCACCGAGTAAGTCAGGACGGCCCACAGGGCCGACTCGATTCTGGCGTTCGACCGAATCCAGGCCGTTCCGCAGCTGCGGGCGGCCTGGTTTTTTTTGCGCAAGCGTGTCCAAGCGCGGCCGGTTTCCTTTACCGTCCCGTAACAATTGGATGGAACAATTGGATGGTAGGTTTGGTGGCTTCAGGAGAGGTGCATGAGGACGACCATGCCTTTGTCTTTTCGACGATTCCAGTTTCTGCTGCTTGCATGGTGCCTGCTCGCCTGGCCCCTCTCGAAGGCTGCCGCGCAGGGCGTGACCACCGGCTCGCTGACCGGCGTGGTCACCGACTCCCAGCTGGCCCCCGTGTCGGGTGCCAGCGTCATTGCCATTCACACCCCGTCGGGCACGACCTACGAGGCTGCGACGCGCCCTGACGGTCGGTTCACCATCCTGGGCATGCGCGTCGGCGGGCCCTACGTCGTTACCGTGGCCTACGTCGGCACGGGCACGGCCTTCGAACCGGAAACGGTCGAGGACATCGCCGTGAACCTGGGCGTCGCCACCGACGTGAACATCTCGGTCCGCGCGATCTCGGTGCAGGAGACCGTCACGGTCGTCGGCCAGTCGGACACGGTCTTCAGCTCGAATCGCACCGGCGCCGCCACGGCCGTCAGCCGCGAGCAGATTGCCACGCTGCCCAACCTGAGCAACCGCCTCGACAACTACACGCGGCTCACGCCGCAGGCCAGCGGCCTGTCGGTGGCGGGGCAGGACAGCCGCATGAACAACATCACGGTGGACGGGTCGTACTTCAACAACTCGTTCGGCCTGGCCAACACCCCTGGCGACCGCACCGGTGTCGCCCCGATTTCGCCGCAGGCAATCGAACAGATCCAGGTGAACGTGGCGCCCTACGACGTGCGGCAGGGCAACTTCGTCGGCGCCGGCATCAACTCGGTCACACGCAGCGGCACCAACCAGTTCACCGGATCGGTCTACCGCCAGTTCCGCACCGAGGACCAGGTAGGCACCAAGGCCAAGGACCTCGCCGTGAACCCGGGCACGTTCGAGTTCGCCAACACCGGCGTGTGGGTCGGCGGGCCCATCGTCCGGAACAAGGCCTTCTTCTTCGGCAACTTCGAGGACGAGTCCCTGACCCGCCCGGGCACGGTCTTTCAGGCCAACCCCGGGGGCCAGCCAGCGGCCGGCTCGGTGACACGCGTGCTCGCGTCGGACCTGCAGGGGGTCAGCAGCCTGATGCAGTCGGCCTTCGGCTACGAGACAGGGCCCTACGAGGGGTACGACTTCGCGACGCCGGCCCGCCGGTACCTGATCAAGGGCGACTACAACGTGAATGCCTCCAACAAGATCACGTTCCGCTACACGCAGCTCGACTCGAACACCGACGTCATCATGTCGAACTCGAGCTCGCTCGGGTTCGGCGGCCGGAACAACAACCTGTTCTCGATGAGCTTCGACAACTCGAACTACCGGATTCTCGAGAACATCAAGTCGGGCATCGGCGAGTGGAACTCGGTCATCGGCAACAGCATGTCGAACTCGCTCATCGTCGGGTACACCTACCAGGACGAGAGCCGCGAGGCGCGTGGCACGTTCTTCCCGATGATCGACATCCTCGGCGGCGACAACACCACGTACATGTCGCTCGGGTTCGAGCCGTTCACGCCGAACAACGAGCTGCGGTACAAGACGTTCCAGATCCAGAACAACTTCACGAAGTTCAGCAACAAGCACACGCTCACCTTCGGCGGCACGATCGAACGGTATGAGTCGGAGAACGTGTTCTTCCCCGGCTCGCAGAGCGCCTATGTGTACAACACGCTCGACGATTTCTATGCCGACCTCAATGGCTACCTGGCCAATCCGAATCGGACCACTTCGCCGGTCACCCTGCGCCGGTTCCAGGTCCGCTACAACAACATCCCCGGACAGGAGAAGCCCATCCAGCCCCTGGAGGTGCTCTACAGCGGCGCCTACGCGCAGGACGAATGGAGTGTCTCGGACAACCTCAAGCTCACGCTGGGCCTGCGCTTCGACGTGCCCGTCTTCGGAGACACGGGATACCGGAACGAGCTGGCCGACGCGCGGACCTTCCGCGACGAGGATGGCCAGCCGGTCCAGTACGACACGGCCAAGCTGCCGGATCCGGCCTTCCTCTGGTCGCCGCGCGCGGGCTTCAACTGGAACCTGGATGCCGAGCGCAGGACGCAGGTGCGCGGCGGCACGGGCGTGTTCACGGGTCGCCCGGCCTACGTGTGGATCTCAAACCAGATCGGCAACACGGGCGTGCTCACCGGGTTCGAGCAGCAGGACAACACGACGAACCGGCCGTTCAATCCCGACCCGAACCGCTACAAGCCCACGAACGTCACGGGCGCCCCGGCGGCGGCCTACGAGCTGGCGCTCACCAACGAGGACTTCAAGTTCCCGCAGGTGTGGCGCAGCAACATCGCCGTCGACCGGCGGCTGCCGTGGGGGATCACCGGCACGGCCGAGTTCCTCTACAACAAGGACGTGAACGGCGTCTACTACATCAACGCGAACCTGCCCGCTCCGCAGACCAGCTTCGCGGGCGCGGACAACCGCCCGCGGTACACCAGCAACCGTATCTACTCGAACATCTCGAACGCCATCGTGCTGAAGAACCAGAACGTGGGCGACTCGTGGAACCTGGCGTTCTCGGGAAACAAGAACTTCACCGGCGGATTCGTGAAGGCCGCCTACAGCTACGGCGAAGCGAAGAACACGGTGGACCCGGGCTCGATTGCGTTCGGATCGTGGAACAACAACCAGCATCCCGGTGATCCGAATAACCCCGGCCTCGGCTACGCGGCCGGCTCGCCCGGTCACCGTTTCTTCCTCGCCGGGTCGTACACGAAGGAGTACTTCGGGTTCGGCGGCACGACATTCTCCGCGTTCTTCGAGGCCCGGACCATCGGAAACACCAGCTACGTGTTCTCGGGCGACCTCAACGGCGATGGCGGGACATCGAACGACCTGATCTACATCCCCCGCGACAGCTCAGAGATGAACTTCCAGACGTTCACCGCGAGCGGCCGGAGCTACACGGCCGCGGAGCAGACCGCGGCCTGGGAGGCCTACATCCAGCAGGATGACTACCTGAGCGAGCACCGGGGCGAGTATGCGCAGCGCGGGGCGGTGTTCCTGCCCCTGGTGAAGCGGCTTGACTTCAGTGTCTCGCAGGACCTGTTCGCGTCCTTGAAGGGACGGCGCCATTCCTTCCAGTTCCGTGCCGATTTCATCAACTTCGGCAACCTGCTGAACGAGAACTGGGGCGTGGCCCAGCGCCTGGTGTCCACCTCGCCGCTCGTCCTGCCGACGACTGCGCAGGGCGGCGTCGCGGACGCTGCTGGCCGCGTGCAGTACCGCATGCGAGTGGTTGACGGGGCACTGATGTCCCGGTCCCTACAGCAGACGGCGGACCTCAACGACGTGTGGCGCATCCAGTTCATGCTGCGCTACATGTTCAACTGACACGGAGGGGCCGCAGACGCAGAGGGGCCCCAGCAGATGACGCAAGAGGGCCGCAAGATGACGCAGCCGGCCGCACCCGCCGGACCCGCCTCGCACCCGACGCGTACGCTAGACTGCGCCGAGGGAGGTTTCTCTGTCCATGTCCCGCCGCGTCCTCACGCCCCTTGCCCTCGCTGTGGTGCTTGCGCTGGCCCTGTCAGCGGCCCCGCGGGCTCAGCCCGCTTCGCTCGGCCAGGTCGACTTTCCCACCTCGGCTTCGGGCGAGGCTCAGGACGCCTTCATCCGTGGCGTGCTGCTGCTGCACAGCTTCGAGTACGAGGATGCCAGGGAAGCGTTCCAGGGGGCGCAGAAAGCCGAGCCCGGGTTCGCGATGGCGTACTGGGGGGAGGCCATGACCCACAACCACCCCTTGTGGGCTCAGACGGCGCCCGAAGCCGCGCGGGCGGCCCTGGCTCGCCTGGCGCCGACACCGGAGGAACGCCAGGCGAAAGCCGGGTCGGACAAGGAACGGGCATGGCTGCAGGCAGTGGAGGCCCTCTTCGGCCCCGGCGAGAAGCTGGCGCGCGATACGGCCTACGCCAGCCGGATGCGGCAGATGCATCAGCGCTTCCCCGACGACCTCGAGGTGGAGGCGTTCTCCGCGCTGGCCATCCTCGGTACCAGCCACGGCGGCCGTGATGCCGCCACCTACATGCGGGCGGCCGCGCTGGCCGAGGACGTCTACCGGCAGAATCCGCAGCATCCCGGGGCAGCGCACTACCTGATTCACGCGTATGACGATCCCATCCACGCGCCGCTCGGTCTCCGCTATGCCGAGGCCTACGCGAGGATCGCGCCCGCCGCGTCGCACGCCCTCCATATGCCCTCGCACATCTACTTCGCGCTCGGCATGTGGGACGAGGCGAGCGACTTGAACGAGCGCTCGTACAAGGCGGCCGACGAGCGCGTCGCCCGCAAGGCCCTCGGCGTGGACGACCGCGGGTTCCACGCCTTGTTGTGGCTCACCTACAGCTACCTGCAGCAGGGACGCCAGCAGGAGGCGAAGGGCGTGCTCGACCAGATCGAGCAGGCCGCCGCGAAGAGCGGTTCGGTGCGCACGCGCAGCCACCTGGCACTGGCGCGGGCGGCGTGGCTGATGGAAACGCGGCGGTGGATGGACGTGAAGCCGGCGGTGAACCCGGAGGGCCTCGGCGCAGACGCGACGGCGGCCGACCTGTTCGCCATCGGCATGGCGGCGTTCAGAAGCGGCAACCGCATGGGGGGCAGCGACGCGCTGCAGCGCATCGCGCAACTGGTGGGCGACGGTGACCGTCCGCTCCGCAGTGTCACCACCGCGCGTCCGACGCCGGCGCCGCGCACCGGGCCGCTGCGTCCGGGGGTCACGCCCATTCCGACGCCCCGCCCGGCGCGGCCCGAGGCCCCTGCCGCGACGGGGGCGAGCGGGCAGCCGCAAACAGGTCTGCCGGCGGCCGGCGGGGGCAGCGATAAGCGCGTCGCCGCGGTGATGGCGCAGCAACTGGAGGCCGTGTTGATCTTCACCGAGGGCCGGCGAGACGAGGCCATCGTCCTCGCGCGGCAGGCGGCAGCGGTAGAGGACGGGCTCAGCTTCGAGTTCGGCCCTCCCGTGCCGGTCAAACCGGGGCACGAGCTGGTGGGCGACCTGCTGATGGACGTGCGGCGCCCGGGCCAGGCCTTGCCCGAATACGAAGCCGCGCTGAAGCGGACGCCGGGCCGGGCGCTGTCCCTCCTGGGGCTCTACCGGGCCGCCACCGCCACCCGGAACGCCGAGAAGGCGCAGGCGGCGGTCACCGAGCTTCGCCGGATCTGGCATCGTGCGGACAAGGCACTACCCGAACTGCGGGAAGTGATGGCCACCGCTCCGACGTCGAGTTCCCGGTGAAGACGAGCGGGGCGGCCGGACGCGCGTAGCACGGTCGCCACCCGCGGGCGCTACCGCCACTGGCGCACCAAAAGAAAAGGGCCGCCCGGAGCAATCCGGACGGCCCTTGGCCCTTCGTCCACCCCCCGAGGGGTTCTAGTCGGTGCCGGTAGCACCCGCGGCGCGGCGCATGGCCTCGGTGACGATGCCGACCTTCTCGACCCCGGCACCCTTTGCGGCGTCGATGACCTCGACGATGTCGCCGTAGCGCAGCGTGCCGGCGCCGGCGATGAACATCGTCTTGTCCTTGCGGGATTCGAAGATGGTGCGCAGGCGGCTCTCGAGCTCCTGAACGGTGACGTCCTGCTTGTTGACCGAGATGCGGCGGTCAGCGGTGTACTCGAGCACGATCTGCGAGATGTCGACCTGCTGCTGCTCGGCCTGCTGCGTTTCGGCGGGCAGGTTGATGTCGAGTCCCTTCTGCGAGAGAGGGAGGGCGGCCATGAAGATGACGAGCAGCACGAGGAGCACGTCGATCATGGGGGTGATGTTCATGTCGCCCGACACTTCGAGCTTCTTGCCCATGAACACTCGTTCGGCGCCGAAGTGCTGATGCGCGTGGGCCATGACTAGTTCCCTCCCGCCTGGCCCGGCCGCTGCTTCGGGTCGGTGATGAGGCCCATGTCCTCGATCCCGGCCGAGCGCAGCTGGTCCATGGCGTCCATGATGGCGCTGTACTGGGCGTCTTCATCGGCCTTGATCAGGACGATGCGCTCGGACTTGCCCTCGAGGATGTCCTCGACCCGCTGGCGGAGTTCCTCTTCGCGCACCGGCACGCCGTTGACGAAGAACCGGCCTTGCGAGTCGATGGCGACGACGGTTTGATCCTGAGTCTCGGGCTTGTCCGCACTGTAGGCTGCGACGGGCAGCTTGACGTCTGCGCCCTTCTGCAGCAGCGGTGCCACGATCATCATGATGATGAGCAGCACCAGCATCACGTCCACGAGCGGGGTGACATTGATGTCGGATTTGACTCCGCCTTTTGCCCCCCCCATGTCCATTGCCATGTCGGTTCTCCTTGAATTGCTGTCGCACGGGGGAGGTGCCGGAGGAACCCCCGGTGCCTCCCCCCGTGGTGAGAGCTAGGCGGCGGTCTTCTTGATGAAGTAGTCCACCATCTCCGAAGAGGAGTTGTCCATCTCGACGTTGAAGTACTCGAGGCGGCCCGACAGATAGTTGTAGAACCACACCGCCGGGATGGCGACGAACAGGCCGAGCGCGGTTTCGACGAGCGCTTCGGCAATACCGGCCGAGACGGCGCCGATGCCGCCCGAGCCCGTGGAGGCGATACCGACGAACGCGTTGATGACGCCGACCACCGTGCCGAGCAGGCCCACGAACGGCGCGGTGGCGCCGATGGTGGCCAGGCCCGAGACGCCCTTCTTCAGGTCGTTCGAGGTGAGCGCGGTCGCGCGCTGAATGGAGCGGCGCACGGTGTCGAGGATGTCCTCACGCGAGAGGTTGGAGCCGCTCTCCTGCTGGAACTGGTATTCCTGGAGGCCGGCGAGCACCACCTTGGCGAGGTGGCTGTAGCGGTATTCCTTGGCTGAGGAGAGCGCGATGGCTTCCTTCAGGCGGCCTTCCTTGAGGTGCTTGGCCACCTGCGGGGCGTAGAGCTTCGACTGCTTCTTCGCCTGGCTGAAGGTGTAGATGCGCTCGATGGCGACGCCCACCGACCAGAACGACATGATGAAGAGCACCACGGCGATGGCCATGGCGACCATGCCCATCTGCTCGAACATCTCGATGAAGTCCAGGCCGCCACCTTCCTGCGCGAAGGCAGGGGTACTGACCAGCGCCATTGCAAGCCCGGCATATGCGATCCGCCCGATCTGTCCCATCTTCCGACCTTCCATCGCATTCCTCCCGAAAAAATCCGTGTTACCGGTTGAAAACATGGCCAACTCCTACTGCAGCGTGAACTGCACCGTGACGGTCATGATGACCGGCACCGGCACGCCGTTGAGGAGCGTCGGCGTGAACTGCCACTGACGGACGGCGTCGAGCGCCGCCTGGTCCAGCAAGGGAATCGAGCGCAGCACCTTCGCGTCCTTCACCGCACCGTCGGGGCCGATGGTGGCCTCGATGATGACGACACCCTGGACCCGAGCCGACTGCGCGATCGGCGGGTAGAGCGGGTTGATGTGCTTGACCTTCTGCGGAGCCTTGATGTTGCCACCTACGCGAACCGGCGCGGCCGGCGGCGGCGGGGGCGGCGGGGGCTCGGGGATGCCGCCGGTGATGCCACCCGCGACGCCACCGACGATGCCGCCGTCAATACCGCCGACGTTGGCTTCGAATCCGGCCTCGAGACCCGTCTCCGGCTTGATCTCGGACGGCGCTTCCACGGGAGCCGCGTTCGGGTTCACGTCCACCGGCGGGGGCGGCGGCGTGTCGGCAGCCGGCGGCGGCGGTGGGGGCGGCGGTGGCGGTGGCGGCGGCGGTGCCGCCACGAACGCCATCATCGATGGAGTCGTCGGCAGCGCACCCACGGCCATCAACGGCACGATGACGATGGCCGCCAGGACGGAGGCCTGGAGCAACATCGTGAGTGGCACGGTGTACCACATCTTGTTGCCCATCTTGATGGAAGGGTCGACGACATCGCCGAACATGTCGCGTGGCACGTATCCTCCTAGAGTCCCCGCAGCAGCCGCGAGGGCTGCCGATTATAGCCAGCACGAAAAACGAGTGTCAACGAACGCGTGACAGGTCTTTTTCGCCCAGTTACCGGGTTAGACACCGGTTTCGGGAAAGTGCTCCCGAAGGAGCGAACGCCTCCCCTCGATTCCCGGCCCCGGCACCTCCGCCCTCGGGCCAACTGACAAACGCCCGCCGATTCTAGTCGGCGGATGGGGCGAAATCAACGGTTCGATCGAGAATGACCCATCGATTTTCCAAATGTTACAAACGATGACACCGATTAGGGCGGATGACGCCGAGGAGGTCGATCCGCGGATCAACCCTCCTGCGTCATCAACGCCCTTCGTGCGTCATCCCACCCGCGGCACCTAGCTCTCGATCCGCATGCCGTAGAACGACCGGTACACGAATACCATGCTCGCCACGAAGAACGCGGCCGCCAGGCCGCCGGTGAGCACCGCACCCTGCTCGGCCGCGATGTAGACCCCCAGCTCGACGGCAAGGAGCCCGAACAGCGTCGTGAACTTGATGACCGGGTTCATGGCCACCGACGAGGTGTCCTTGAACGGGTCGCCCACCGTGTCGCCCACGACCGTCGCCGCGTGCAGCTCCGTGCCCTTCATCTTGAGCTCGGTCTCGACGATCTTCTTGGCGTTGTCCCACGCGCCGCCCGCGTTGGCCATGAAGATGGCCTGGAACAACCCGAACAGCGCGATGGAGATGAGGTAGCCGATGAAGAAGAACGGCTCCACGAACGCGAAGGCCAGCGTCGAGAAGAACACGCCCAGGAAGATGTTGAACATGCCCTTCTGCGCGTACTGCGTGCAGATCTCCACCACCTTGCGGCTGTCCTCGACCGATGCCTTGGTCGAGCCCTCGAGCTTGATGTTCGCCTTGATGAACTCCACCGCGCGGTAGGCGCCCGTCGTCACGGCCTGCATCGACGCCCCGGTGAACCAGTAGATGACCGCGCCGCCGGTGATCAGCCCGAGCAGGAACGGCGGGTGCAGGATCGAGAGCTTTGCGATGGCCGACTGATCCGAGAGGCCCTGGGTGAGCGCCATGATGATGGCGAAGATCATCGTGGTGGCGCCGACGACCGCCGTGCCGATGAGCACCGGCTTGGCCGTGGCCTTGAACGTGTTGCCCGCGCCGTCGTTCTCCTCGAGCAGGTCCTTGCCCACGTGGAAGTTCGGCTTGAAGCCGAAGCTCTTCTGGATGTCGCTCTCGATGTTCGGCAGGCTCTCGATCATCGACAGCTCGTACACCGACTGCGCGTTGTCGGTCACCGGCCCGTACGAATCCACCGCGATGGTCACCGGACCCATGCCGAGGAAGCCGAAGGCGACGAGGCCGAACGCGAAAATGGCCGGCGCCTGCATGATCCCGCCGAGCCCGAAGCCCGACACGTAGTACGCGACCGCCATCAGGCCCATGATGGCCAGGCCCAGCCAATAGGCGCTGAAGTTGCCCGCCACCAGGCCGGAGAGGATGTTGAGCGACGCCCCGCCCTCGCGCGACGAGGAGACCACCTCGCGCACGTGCGCCGAGTTGGTCGAGGTGAACACCTTCACGAACTCCGGGATGATGGCGCCGGCCAGCGTGCCGCAGGTGATGACCGTGGAGAGCTGCCACCAGAGCGATGCACTGCCGCCGAGCGACGGGATGAGCAGGTAGCTGAGCACGTAGGTGAGCACCACCGAGACGATGGAGGTGAGCCAGACGAGCGAGGTGAGCGGCGCCTCGAAGTCCATCTTCTCGACGCCCGCGTAGCGGCCCTTCGCGATGGCATTGTTCACCAGGTAGGAGCCAGCCGAGGCCAGCACCATCATGACGCGCATCATGAAGATCCACACGAGCAGCTGGACCTGCACCGCCTGGTCGGTGACCGCGAGCATGATGAACGAGATGAGCGCCACGCCGGTGACGCCGTAGGTTTCGAACCCGTCGGCCGTCGGGCCCACCGAGTCGCCGGCGTTGTCACCCGTGCAGTCCGCGATGACGCCGGGGTTGCGCGCGTCGTCTTCCTTGATTTTGAAGACGACCTTCATGAGGTCCGAGCCGATGTCGGCGATCTTGGTGAAGATGCCGCCCGCGATGCGCAGCGCCGCCGCGCCCAGCGACTCGCCGATGGCGAAGCCGAGGAAGCAGACGCCCGCGTACTCGCCCGGGATGAAGAGCAGGATGGCCAGCATGAAGAGCAGCTCGACCGAGATGAGCATCATGCCGACGCTCATCCCCGAGCGCAGCGGGATGTCGCACACCGGGAACGCGTGGCCCTTGAGGCTGGCAAACGCCGTCCGCGAGTTGGCCAGCGTGTTGATCCGGATGCCGTACCACGCCACCCCGTAGCTGCCGCCGATGCCGATGAGGCTGAAGATCAGCACGATGGCGATCTTGTAGGCCTCCAGGCCGATCAACGCGAAGTAGGCGACCATGATCGCGCCGATGAACAGCTCGAGGATCAGCAGGAACTTGCCCTGCTGAATCAGGTAGGCCTTGCATGTCTCGTAGATGAGCGCGGATACCTCCGCCATCGAGGAGTGCACGGGCAGGTTCTTGACGCCCACGTAGGTCCAGGCGCCGAACAGCAGGCCGAGCACGCAGACGACCAGGCCGCTCAGCAGGATCTGGTGGCCGGTCATACCCAGGAAGTCGCCCTGGTTCAGGTCGGGCAGCTGGATGTTGATCTCGCCCCCCGGCGCGTGCCCGCCGCCCTGGGCCGCGGCCCCGGTCTGCTCCGGCTGCGCGGCCGTCACGCCCGGCGCGGCCACGATCGCCAGGGCCAGGGCCAGCACCGCCGCCCCCGCCGCCCGGCGCCACATCACGTGCTCGCTTAGTCTCGTCAGCATGTTCTCCAGTCCTCGTTAAGCCCGACCACCCTCGCCACCGTCCCGACCTGCAGCGTCGGCAGGCACGGCACGCGAATCCATCAGCCCCCGGATCCTCTCCGGCAGCGCCATGCCGCCCGTGAGGAAGATCCGGATGCCGTCCTCCACCGTCAAGTCCGGGTACAACAACTGCTCGCGCGGGCAGACCACCACGTCACCGAGATACAGGTGGTTCGTCGGCACGTAAATGGCCGCCAGCGCTTCCGGCCCCTGTCCGCGATCGAGCGTGAACTCGCGGGTCAGGAATCCCAACAGCATCCCGCGCCGCGGATCCGCCACCAGGACCACCTTCTTGAAGCCCGCGTCGTTGTCGGGCGAGAAGGCCGTGACCAGCTGCTTCACCGGCGCGTAGATTGTCTTGAAGACGGGCACGTGGAGCAACCAGCTTTCGGCCCGCTGCAGCACCCGCCGTCCGAACACGTTGGTGGCGATCACGCCCACCAGCATCACCACGAGCGCGGTGATGAGCACGCCCAGCCCCGGCACTTCGCGCCCCAGGACCTGCGTGGACACGGGCCTGGCGACTCCGTCCACGAACCGGAAGATCCAGACCAGCGTCACGAGGCTCACGATGAGCGGCACCGTGACGACAATGCCCGTCAGGAACGTGCGTCGGAGCCAGGCCACCTCCCCCTACCCCCCGTGGACCGTCAGCCAGACGAGCGTCACCACCGCCAGGGCGAGCCGGTAGGCGGCAAACCCGTGCAGGGAATGGCCCGCCAGGTAGCGGATGAAGTACTTCACCGTGACGTACCCGACCACCCCCGACACCACCAGGCCGACCAGGAACATCGTCACGGGCAACCCTTCGACGCCGGCCTTTGTGAACTCGAGCGTTTCCTTGCCCGCGGCCGCCAGCACCGCCGGCAGGCTGAGGAGGAACACGAACCTGGCCGCGGCCTCTCGCCTGAGGCCGAGCAGCATTGCCACCGTCAGCGTCGCGCCGGATCGCGAGATGCCCGGCACGAGCGCCGAGGCCTGGGCTACGCCAATCGCGAACGCCTCGCCGTAGCCGATCGTCTCGTCACCGCGGCGCTTGGCTCCGAACCACTCGCCGGCGATGAGCCCGAAGCCGCCCACGGCCAGTGCCACGGCCACGACCGCGGGCGACCGCAGCGTGGTTTCAATCGCATCCGCGAACAGCAGGCCCACGATCACCACCGGCACAGTGCCGACGATGATGAGGCGGCCCAGCCGCTCCCACGATCCGTCGCGCCCCGCGAGCGCCCCGGGTGCCGCCACCGTCAAGCGCACGATCTCCCCGCGGAAGTAGGCGACCACCGCGAGCAGCGTGCCCACGTGACAGGCCACATCGAAGGCCAGCCCGAACCGCCCGGCATCCCAGCCGAAGAACGCGCGCGCCAGGATGAGATGGCCCGAGCTCGACACCGGCAGGAACTCGGTCAGCCCCTGGACCACGCCGAGCAGTGCCGCCGCGACGAGATCCACGCGCGCCTACGAGGCCTTGCGTGCCGTCTGCGTCCGCCCCTGGGCCTGCTTGCCGCTCAGAAGGATGGCAATCGCCGCGGCGATGAACACGGTGGAATAGGTGCCGCTGACGATGCCGACCAGCATCGTGAACGCGAAGCCCTCGAGCACCTCGCCGCCGAACAGGTACAGCGAGAGCACCGCCATGAAGGTCGTGCCGGCGGTGATGAGGGTGCGGCTGAGCGTCTGGTTGACGCTGGTGTTCACCACCGTCTCGAGCGACTCGCGCCGCTTGCTGCGCAGGTTCTCGCGCACGCGGTCGAAGATGACGATGGTGTCGTTGACCGAGTAGCCGGTGATGGTGAGGATGGCCGCGACGATGTTGAGCGACAGGTCGTAGCCGAAGAACGTGAGGAAGGCCAGCGTGACCAGGATGTCGTGCAGCGTGGCGGCAATCGCGCCGATGGCGAACGCGAACCGGAAGCGGATGCCGATGTAGATGGTGATGCCGACGATGGAGGCGAGCGTGGCGTAGATGCCCTTGCGCTGCAGGTCGGCGCCGATGACGGGACCGACGATCTCCTGGCTGATCACCTCGAACTGGCCGAGGTTGGCCTTCGTCACCGCGTCGACGACCGCGCGAGCGCCCTGCTCGAGGCTGGCGCCCTCCTCGGTGGTGATCTCGGGAAGGCGGACCAGCCACTCGTTGGCGCCGGCGTCGCCGAACTGCTGCACCACCTTCTCGCCGGGCACGGCGTCGAGCGACCTGCGCAGCGCGTCTTCGCCGACAGGCTGCTGAAACTTCAGGACGACGATGGTGCCGCCCGAGAAGTCGATGCCGAGCGGGAGCCCCCGCGTGACCATCATGCCGAAGCCGGCCAGGATGACGACCACCGACAGGGCGATGGCATGCCACCGCCACTGGATGAAGTTGTAGTTGGGGTTGTCGAAGATGCGCATACGGCTAGATGCTCAGTTTCGCCACCTGGCGGCGTGACAGCACCAGCTCGAACATGGTGCGCGACACGAACACGGCGGTGAACACGTTCGACAGCAGGCCAATGGTCAGCGTGGTGGCAAACCCGCGGATCGGGCCGGTGCCGAACTGGAACAGGAACGCCGCCGCGATGAGCGAGGCGACGTGAGTGTCGAGAATGGTGAGGAACACGCGGTCGAAGCCCGCGGCCACGGCCTGCTTCACGCCCCGGGCCGTGGCGAGTTCCTCCTTGATGCGCTCGAAGATGAGCACGTTCGAGTCGACGCCCATACCGATGGTGAGGATGAAGCCGGCGATGCCGGGCAGCGTCATCGTCGCGCCCAGGTAGGCCATGAGGCCGAGCAGGATGATGAGGTTCACCACGATCGACGTCAGCGCGTTCAGGCCCGCCAGCTTGTAGTAGAAGAGGAGGAAGAGCACCACGATCAGCAGCCCGCCTGCCGCGGCCGTGACACCCGCGCGAATGGACGCGGCGCCGAGCGACGGGCCGACCGTCCGCTCCTCGAGGTAAGTGAGCGAGGCCGGCAGCGCGCCCGAGCGCAGCGTGAGGGCGAGATCCGCCGCCTCCTGCGACGAGAAGGTGCCGGTGATGCGGCCCTCGTAGTCGATGCGGCTCTCGATGCGCGGGGCCGTCTGCACGCGGCCGTCGAGCACGACGGCGAGCTGCCGACCGATGTTCGCGCTGGTGAACGCGCCGAACTTCTGCGCGCCCTCGCTGTTGAAGCTGAACCCGACCGCGGGACGGTTGTACTCGTCGAGCTGCGGGCTGGCGCTGCGCAGGTCGCGACCCGTCACCGCCGGCACGCGTCGTAGCGCGTAGTACACGGCACCGGCCGGCTGCCCGGGGGCCACGGCCTCGACGCGGCCCGGCAGAATCTGGATGTCCGGTGGCACGTTCCCGCCATACGCCTGGCGGGCGCCGTTCTCGTCCGGGAACGGCCCCTGCTCGACCAGCCTCAGCTCGAGCAGCGCCGTTGACCGGATGATCTCCTTCGCGCGGTTCACGTCGGTGACGCCCGGCAGCTGCACCAGGATCTGATCCGCCGCGCTGTGGCGCGCCACGATGGGCTCGGCGACGCCCAACTCGTTGACGCGGCGCTCGATGGTCTGCAGCGCCTGGTTCACCGTGCTCTCGCGGTTGTCCACCGTGATGTTCGGCTTCATCTCGAACGTGTAGCTTCCCGGCCCGCTCGACGAGCGATCGTAGGAGAGCTCGACGGTCGACAGCGCGCTGCGGAAGACCGCATCCTGCTCGGGTGGCACGCCGGTGACGGTGAAGGTGGTCGTGCCGGTGGCCGTGGCCGTCACCCCGGTGAGGCCCGCCGTCCGCAGCTGCTCGCGCAGCTGGTCGGCCGTGCCCTCGGTGAGCAGCCGCAGCGCATCGTCGGTCTGCACCCGCAGCACCATGTGCACGCCGCCCTTGAGGTCGAGGCCGAGGCGGACCTTCTGACCGGGCGGATAGAACGCGAAGACCGCGAGCGCGACAACGCCCAGGATGACGAGAAGCTTCCAGCGCAGGTTCTTACTCATGGCTCATGCGTTCTGATCGGCCACCGGGGCCTGCCCCTGGTAGCCGACGATGGCCGCCCGTGATACCTCCACGCGGACGTTGGGCGCAATCTGGAGTTGGATGGCCTGGTCGGAGATCTTCGTGACCGAGCCGAAGATGCCGCCGGTAGTGACGACGCGGTCGCCCACCTTGAGCGCGGCGAGAAATTCCTGGACCTTCTTCTGGCGCCGCTTCATCGGCAGCAGGATGACGAAGTAGAAGATGCCCAGGACGAGCGCGAAGGGCACGAGCTGGACCCAGGGGCTCACCGCCTGATCGGTCGGCGCGGCCATGGCCAGCAGTCCGGCTGCGAAAGGTCCTGTCGGGGTCATGCGGTCAGGGGGCGGGAGGAAAAGGTCCGGTGGAAATCCTGCCTGAACTTTTCGAACATCCCAAACGCAATAGCCTCCCTCACCCTCCGCATGGTGTCAAGGTAAAAGAACAGGTTATGCAACGTGTTAAGGGCGCCTCCCGTCATCTCGCCGGCCATGAACAGGTGCCGCAGGTAGGCCCGCGAAAAGGTCCGGCAGGTGTAGCAGCCGCACGCCGGATCCACGGGACCGTCGTCCTCGGCGTGGCAGGCATTCTTGATGTTGATCGCCCCCTCACTGGTGAAGAGGCGCCCGTTCCGGGCGTTCCTCGTAGGCATCACGCAGTCGAACATGTCCACACCCCGGGCGACGGCCTCGATCAGGTCGAGGGGCGTGCCGACACCCATCAGGTAGCGGGGATGGTCGGGCGGGAGCAGCGGTGCCGTGCCCTCGATCACCTTATACATAGCGTCGCTGGTCTCGCCGACGCTGAGGCCCCCGATGGCGTAGCCGTCGAACCCCACCCCGATCGTCAGTTCTGCACTCTTTTGCCGGAGGTCGAGTTCGGTTCCGCCCTGGACGATGCCGAACTGGAGTTGGCCGCGGCCGGTGTCCGAATGCCGGCGCCGGTCCAGGAAGTGCGCGCGGCAGCGGCGAGCCCAACGCGCGGTTAGGTCGACCGACCGATCGAGAACGTCGTGGGCGGCCGGCAGGGCCGGACACTCGTCGAGGACCATGGCGATGTCCGAGCCGAGGTTCAGCTGGATGTCCACCGCGGACTCGGGCGTGAGCAGGTGTCGGCTGCCATCGAGGTGGGACTGGAACTCGACGCCCGTCTCGGTGAGCTTCCGGCGATCGGCGAGGCTGAACACCTGGTAGCCGCCGCTGTCCGTCAGGATGGGCCGGTCCCACCCGATGAAGCGGTGCAAGCCGCCCCGGCGGCGGACCAGCTCGTCTCCGGGCCTCAGGTGCAAGTGATAGGTGTTGCCGAGGATGATGCTCGCGCCCACCTCGGTGAGATCGCGGGGCGTCATGGCCTTCACCACGCCCTGCGTCCCCACCGGCATGAACACCGGCGTCTCCACGACGCCGTGCGCGGTGGTCAGCAGGCCACGGCGCGCGGCACCGTCGCAGTGGGTGAGGGTGAAGGACATCGGGTGTGGTCGTGGGTCTTGGGTCCTGGGTCCTGGGTCTTGGGTCTTGGGTCTGTCCGCGCACCGCCCAGACTCGGCGACACAAGCCATGCGCCACCATCCAAGTCCCAAGTCCCAAGACCCAGGACCTCTGTATTATCCCTAACGTGAACAAACTGCGCGTGGGCGTGATCTACGGCGGCCGGTCGGGCGAGCACGAAATCTCCGTCGCGTCGGCGGCCTCCATCCTCAAGCATCTCGATCGCGAAAAGTACGAGCCGGTGGCCGTGCGCATCGAGAAGGACGGCCGGTGGACGCTGCCGGATCGGGCGCCGACGGCGCTGTCGGCGGCGGATGTGATCGAGGGCGCGCGCGCCGCAGCCGCGACACCCCTGCTTGGCGGCCGCGACGCGATCATGCCGGCTCACCCCGGCGCGGACACCCTGCTGACCATCGAGCGCGGCGGGGCGGCCGGCGGCGGCGACACCGGGACGCCTGCTGTGGTCACCGGCCTCGGCCTCGACGTGGTCTTCCCGGTGCTGCACGGTCCCTTCGGTGAAGACGGGACGGTGCAGGGACTGCTCGAGCTGGCGAACGTGCCCTACGTGGGGCCCGGCGTGATGGCGTCGGCCGTCGGCATGGACAAGGCCACCATGAAGATCCTCTTCGAGGCGCGCGGCCTGCCCGTGACGCCCTGGTACGCCTTCGTCGCGGGCGACTGGGCCCGCCGGCGGGCCGAGGTGCTGGCGCGGTCGCTGGCGCTGGGGCTGCCGCTCTTCGTGAAGCCGTCGAACCTGGGATCGAGCGTGGGCATCTCGAAGGTGAAGACGGCCGACATGCTCGCCCCCGCCATCGAAGACGCGCTGTCGTTCGATCGCAAGGTCATCGTCGAGGCCGGGGTGCCCGACCCGCGCGAGATCGAATGCGCCGTGCTCGGCAACGACGATCCGCTGGCCTCGACGGCGGGTGAGGTGATCCCCTCGCGTGAGTTCTACGACTACGAGGCCAAGTACCTGGACGAGGGATCGCGGACCATCATCCCCGCCGATCTGCCGGCCGCACAGGTGGCCGAGGTGCAGCGCCTGGCCATCGAGGCCTTCCGGGCCATTGACGCCTGCGGCATGTCGCGCGTGGACTTCCTGCTGTCGCGCACGACGGGGGCGCTGGTCGTGAACGAGATCAACACCATCCCGGGGTTCACCACAATCAGCATGTTCGCGAAGCTGTGGGAAGCGAGCGGCGTGCCCTACGCGGCGCTGGTCGACCGGCTCGTCCAGTTCGCGATCGAGCGCCACGCGGAGAAGCAGCGTCTGCGGACCAGCGTCCTGTGACCCGCCTCCGCTCGCCCCTGTCGCGTGCGAGCTTCGGCGCGGCAAGCCGGTCCGCACCTGTTCGCACCCGCCCACACCTGCCCGCACCCGTCCGCACCTGCCCGGCCCTCCTGCTGGTGCTGGTCGCGTGGGCGGCAGCACCCGTCTCTGTCCGTGTCACGCCTCAGCCAGGCCTCACCGCGGCAGCACAGGTGGCGCGCGCGTACGACGCGGTCCTCGACGCCGACTTCGATCGGATCCCTCAGGTGCTGGAGGAGACGTGCGGCCCCGCGCCGCCCGTGGCCTGCCTCAGCCTCCAGGCGCTCGCCACGTGGTGGGAGATCCGGCTGGATCCGGAGAACCGCGCCCTGGACGCCCGATTCACCTCGGAGGCCGAGATCGCGATCGCGGAGGCTGGCGTCTGGACGGAACGCGAGCCCGAGCGCGCGGAGGCGTGGTTCCATCTCGGGGCCGCGCTGGGCGCGCGGAGCCAGTGGAAGATCCTCCGGAAGGAGCGGCTGTCGGCCGCTCGCGACGGCAAGCGGATCAAGGAGGCCCTCGAGCGCGCGCTGGCGCTGGATCCTGCCATGCACGACGCGGCGTTCGGGATCGGCCTCTACCGCTACTACGCGGGCGTCGCGCCCGCGTACTTCCGGTGGCTGCAGTGGCTGCTGCTGCTGCCTGGCGGGAACCGCGCGGAGGGGCTGGCGGCGATGCAGCACGCGAGCCGCGAGGGCGTGATCGTCCGCTCGGAGGCCGACTACCAGCTCCACCTCGCCTACCTCTGGTACGAGCGGCGCTTCCGCGAGGCGCTCGATCTCATCGTCGCCCTGCAGCTTCGGTATCCAGGCAATCCCCTCTTCCGTCACCTCGACGCGGAGATTCGCGGCGTCTACTTCAGCGATGCGGCGGGCAGCCTCGCGTCATCCGAGATCCTCCTCGACCTCGCGAGGGCGAAGCGCGTGCATCGGGCGGGGATCGCCGAAGTGCGTGCCCTGCTCAATATCGCGGTGCAGCACGATCGTCTCGGCGACCGCGAGCACGCGCGCATCGTGCTCGACACGCTGCTGGCGCTCTCGCCAAGCGTGCCGGTCGATGCGGTGGCACGCGCGCGGGCGCTCGCGCGCGCGTGGTCGCCGGACTGACGCACTACAGCGACCCGCGGGAGCAGCCGAGATAGGTGTACAGCGCGTGGATGGGCCTATCAGAAAAGGCGTTTGGTTGACAACCACAAACGCTTTGTGCTTGACAAGATAGTTTTCTCATCCATAATCTACATCTGGTATGAGGGCGTAAGGCTCAGACCACGGCTTGTGAAGCTCTACTAACTCGAGCCTGGTTGCCATGAGGCAGAGCGAGGCCCCTTCAGGAGGAACAATGGCGAAGAAGGCAAAGAAGGCGGCGAAGAAGAAGGCTGCGAAGAAGAAGAAGTAAGCCACGCCGCTTACAAGGGGCGGTTGTCCAAGACTGCCCCACCTTTTTTCCACATCGCGCGCCCACGAGAGACGCGCAGCAAGGCGCAGGGGAGCCGGCACCCGCGAGCCGAGTGCCAGGCGGCAGAGGCTACCGCAGGTGGCGCGGCGCACCCTGACGCATAACCCAACCTGAAGGGGGGGATACAGTCGATGGCAAAGAAGGCAAAGAAGGCGGCCAAGAAGGCCAAGAAGGCGGCCAAGAAGGCGAAGAAGCGGTAGCTTCTCGTTGCCGGAAGATCGATGAAAAGGGGGCGCACATCGTGCGCCCCCTTTTTGTTTCCGTCGCCCGGCGTCTCAGCGCGTGCGCCCGTCAGCGCGCGCGCTCATCCCCGATCCACGCGACCCCGTCCCAGATGCGCACGGTGCGGACCAGATCCCACTGCTGCAGCCGATCCACGATGTCCATTCCCGCGACCACCTGGCCGAAGACCGTGTAGCGGCCGTCGAGGTGCGGTTGCGGCGAGTGCGTGATGAAGAACTGGCCGCTGCCGGTGTCGGCCCAGTCGAGCGCCATGCCCACGGTGCCGCGCAGGTACGGCCGCTGGTTGATCTCGTCGCGAATCGTGTAACCCGGCCCGCCTTCACCATCACCGCGCGGGTCGCCGCCCTGGGCGACGAAGTCGGGCACCACCCGGTGCAGCGGGATGTTGTTGAAGTAGCCCTTTCGCGCGAGCGCCATGAAATTCGCCACGGTGCGCGGCGCGTCGAGGATGGCCAGCTCGATCTGGATGAGGCCCTTCTCGGTGTCGATGTACACCGTCGGGGAGAACGTCGGCGAGACCATCGTGTCGATGGCTGCCAGTTCGGGCACGGCGGGTGGCGGCGCGGGCGTCGCGGGTGCAGCGCCGGCCTCCGGGTCGATTCCGTTCAGCAACTCGGCGGCGCGGAGGCGCACCGCCCAGTCCTTGTCCGAGAGGGCGGCGGTGAGCGCCGGTCTGGCGGCCGCCGGATCGAGCGAGGCCAGCGCGGCGAGGATCGCCGCCCGCGCGACGTAGGTGCCGTCGCGGCCCGCGATCTCGAGTGCCGCGGTCAGCGCGCCGACCTGGTCGGTGGCCTTCAGTCGGGCCAGACCATTCGCGGCGGCCATGCGCACCACCGCGTCGTCGCTCGACAGCCGTGCCGCCAGCGCCGCGCGCGCGGAGGCAGCGCCGCTCGCCGCCAGCGCCGTCAGCACCGACGGGATGACGCGCTGATCCTCGTCGCGCAGCATGTCGGACAGGCGCGCCTCACCGCGATGGTCCGGCAACTCGCCCAGCGCCGACGCCATGGCCGCGCGCACGGACCAGTGCGGGTCGGCATCGAGCCCCGAGATGGCCCCGATGAACGTGTCGGCATCCACCCGCGCGAGCGCGACGAGCGCCGCGGCGCGCAACGCCGGCCAGGAGGCCGTCGTCAATTCGACGAGCGCGTCCATCGCCGCGGTGCTCTTCACCTGACCCAGGGCCACGACGGCCTCGAGCTGCAGGTTGGGCTCGGCCTTCGGCGCGGTGACCAGTTTCAGCAGCGCCACGCCGCTCTCCGCGCGCCCGATGGCCGCGATGGCACGCACCGCCTGGACGCGCACGGCGATGGGCTCGGCCTCTGAGAGGGCGCTGCCGGTGAGCGCCGGCAGCGCGGGCTCGTGCTTGAGCGTGCCCAACCCACGTGCGGCGAAGGCGCGGGTCACCTGCCCATCACCCTTCAGCAGCGCGACGAGCGTGCCCGCGGCCCGAGGGTTCCCGATTCGCTGAAACGCGTAGGCCACCGGCCACCACCGGCTGCGCGGCTGGCCGGACCCATCGAGCAGCGAGGATGCCAGCTCGTCGTACGCCCCCAGGCGAACGAGCGCATACATCCCCAGGCGCACGGCTTCGACCGTCGCGTCCTTCGGATAGCCGACATCGTCGGCGGCGATCCCGTCGAGCACGCCCGCGCCGATGTGCGCGGACATCATCGCGGCAATCTCCGGCGCCGCCGGCTTGTGCCCAAGCATCCCCAGCGCTTCGGCGGCACGGCCCTGGACCAGGGGTTCCGGCGTGGCGAGCGCGGTGACGAGGGCCGGCGCCGCCGGCGCGCTGCCGATGAGCCCCAGCGCGAAGGCCGCCATCTGGCGCACCTCGGGGTCGGGCTCCGAAACGAGCATGGCCGATAGCGGGCCCACGGCCTCGACCACCCGCGCACGGCCCGTGGCCAGAGCGGCACGACGCCGGATGTGCGCCCGCTGGTCGGCGAGCATGGTGACGAGATCCTCTCCGCCAGCCGGCCCTCGCGCGACGCGCTGGTCTTCGAGCTGCAGAATCCAGGCGAGCTTCTGGTCGTCGGCGGGAGGCGGAGGCACGGCCGTGACGGCGGGCGTCGCCTGCGGCCCACAGCCGAAAGCCAGGAGCGCGGCTGCGAACACGCGGACGCCTCGCCACATCATCTCGCGACCTCGCTGGCGCTCATCACCAGGTGGCGCTCGGTGGCCTTCTCGACGCGGTCGCGCATCACCGTCACGCCGATGCCGGGACCGCTGGGCACCGCGATGGTGCCGTCGGGACCGATGTCGATGCCCGGCTCGATGAGGTCGGGCACGTAGTAGCGCTTGCTGGCCGCGATGTCGCCCGGCAGCCGGAAGTTGGGCAGGCTGGCCAGGTGGATGTTGTGCGCGCGGCCGATCCCGCTCTCGAGCATCCCGCCGTGCCACACGGGGATGTCGTGGGCCGCGCACAGGTCGTGCAGCTCGATGGACTGCTGGTGGCCGCCCACCCGGCCGGGCTTGATGTTGATGATGCGGCACGCCTTCGCCGCGATGGCGTCACGGCCGATGCGGACCGTGTGAATGGACTCGTCCAGGCAGATGGGCGTGGCGATGGCCTTCTGGAGCGCGACGTGATCCATCACGTCGTCGTAGTCGAGCGGCTGCTCGATCATCATCAGGTCGTAGGGATCGAGCTTGGCCAGGTGGTCGGCGTCCTCGAGCTGGTAGGCGGCGTTGGCGTCGACCATCAGGGGGATGTCGCCGAATCGCGCCCGCACGCGCTCTACAGCCTCGATGTCCCAGCCGGGCTTGATCTTGATCTTGATGCGCTGGTAGCCGGCCGCGCGCTCCTTCGCCACCTTCTCGACCAGCTGGTCGAGCGAGTCCTGGATGCCAATCGAGACCCCCGAGGCGATGCGATCCCGGGTCCCGCCCAGCACGGCCGACAGCGATTTCCCCTGGATCGTCGCGTAGAGGTCCCACGAGGCCATCTCGATCAGGGCCTTGGCCATGTTGTGGGTGCGCACGCGCTTCATGGCCGGGAACACCTCGCGGGGGTGCTCGAACTCGCGCCCCAGCACGAGCGGCGCCAGGAACCTGGTGACGATGTGCCAGACGGTTTCGGTGGTCTCGCCGCTGTAGTACGGGTGCCCCTCGGCCACCGCCTCGCCCCAGCCCTCGTGTCCCTCGCCTTCCACGCGCGCGAGGATGAACTCGCGGTCGTAGCTGCGCCCGAAGCTCGTTTCGAAGAAGTGCACGAGGGGCAGTCGGCACAGGAACAGTTCCAGTCGGTCAATTCTCATCGCGTCTCCCGGAGGTGTCGAAACCTGAAATATACTCGGCCCGCGTGGCCTTTCATTACCTGGCTGTTGAAGGCCCCATCGGGGTCGGCAAGACCGTCCTGGCCGAACGGCTCGCGTCGCGCCTCGACGCCACCACCATTCTCGAAGACACCGACAACCCGTTTCTCGCGGATTTCTACGGCGATCGGCCGGGTTCGGCGCTGCAGGCCCAGCTGTTCTACCTGCTGAACCGCCATCGCCAGCTGTCGGGACTGCGCCAGGCCGACCTGTTCCTGCAGGCCACCATCTGCGACTACGTCTTCGCCAAGGACAAGATCTTCGCGTACCTGAACCTGGACGACAACGAGCTCTTCATCTACCAGCGCCTGTACGACCTGCTGGCACGCGACGTGCCGGCCCCGGACCTGGTGGTCTACCTCCAGGCGCCGACCGACGTCCTCGTCGACCGCCTCCGCAGGAAGCCGGTGGACCCCGAGAGCGACAGGCCGAGGCCCGGCGAGGACTACGTGCGTGAGGTGAACGAGGCCTATCAGCACTTCTTCTTCCACTACGCGGCCACGCCGCTGCTGGTGGTCGAGACCTCGGAGTTCGATCCCGAAACCGATGATGCGGCGCTCGACGAGCTGGTCCGGCAGGTCAAGGGAATGGGCAAGGGCACGAGGTACTACATCGCCCGGAGGTGAGGATGGTAAGCTGATCCTCCATGGCTTGGTTCAAGAAGGCCCGCAAGCCGCTGGCGGCGCCGGAGAAGACCAGCCGGGTGCCCGAAGGCCTCTGGGAGAAGTGCCCCGAGTGTGACTCCATCATCTACACGAAGGATCTCGTCCGCAACCTGCACGTCTGCGAGAAGTGCGGCCACCACTTCCGGATGGGCGCGAGCGACCGGCTGAAGGCGCTCTTCGACCACGAGCGCTGGGAGGAACTGTCGCCGGACCTCCGCTCGAACGACCCGCTCACCTTCACCGACACCAAGCCCTATCGTGAACGCCTCGAGAAGACCAGGGCCAGCACCGGACAGTCCGATGCGGTCATCGTGGGCGTGGGGAGGCTGGACGGCCTCGAGACCGTCATTGCCTCGATGGATTACAGCTTCATCGGCGGGTCGATGGGCGTGGTGGTCGGCGAGAAGATCGTGCAGGGCATCGAACTGGCCATCGAGCGCCGGGCCGCGGTGATCATCGTGTCGTGCTCGGGCGGTGCCAGGATGATGGAGGGTGCGCTGTCGCTGATGCAGATGGCCAAGATCTCCGCGGCGCTGGCCCGGCTCGATCGCGCGCGGTTGCCCTACATCTCCGTCCTCACCGATCCCACCACCGGTGGGGTCACCGCCAGCTATGCCATGCTGGGCGACCTGAATGTGGCCGAGCCCAGGGCGCTCATCGGCTTTGCCGGCCCGCGCGTCATCGAGCAGACCATCCGCCAGAAGCTGCCCGACGGCTTCCAGCGCAGCGAGTTCCTGCTCGAGCGCGGGATGCTGGACCTGGTGGTGGATCGCCGCGAGATGAAGGCCACGCTCGCACGGGCCCTGCACTTCATGGGGAAGTGACCACCTCCGAACGGCTTTTCGCGCTCGAGGCCTTTGGCATCAAGCTCGGGCTCGAGAACATGCGCACGCTGGTGGGCGCTCTGGGCCACCCCGAAAGCACCTACCCCACCCTCCACGTCGCGGGCACCAACGGCAAGGGCTCGGTGTGCGCGATGACCGAGCGGGCACTGCGCGCGTCGGGCTACCGCACCGGCCTCTACACTTCTCCGCACCTCGATCGCATCGAGGAGCGCGTGGCGGTGGACGGGGTGCCGGTCGAGCCCGGACTCTTCGAGGCGTGTGCCGGGCACGTGCTGCAGGCAGTGGACGACGCCCTGCGAGATGGGCGGCTGCCTGTGACTCCCACGTTCTTCGAAGTGACGACGGCCATCGCCTTCGAGGCGTTCCACCGCGCGCAGGTGGACGTGGCGGTGATCGAGGTCGGCCTGGGCGGGCGATTCGACGCCACGAACGTGATCGGGCCCCTGGCCTGCGCCATCACGTCCATTGCCTTCGACCACGAGCGGCACCTGGGAACCACGCTGGCCGCCATCGCGGCCGAGAAGGCCGGAATCGCCAAGCACGATACGCCCCTGGTGGTTGGCGATTTGCTGCCGGAGGCGCGGTCCACCATCGAAGCCGCCGCGGCGGCGGCCGGCGCGCCCGTCATCGATTCGGCCGAGGTCGTCGAGCACGTGCGGATGGACCGCGGAGTGGCGACGGTCTCGTGCCGCGGGTACCCGCCCGTCCGACTCGCGCTGGCGGGGCGTCACCAGGTGGCGAACGCGGCCACGGCCGTGCGCCTGCTCGAGGTGGTGGAACAGGAAGGCCTGCCGGTGGGCGCGGACGCCATCGTCACAGGGCTCGCGGAAGCCCGATGGCCGGCGCGGCTCGAATGGCTCCGGTGCCTTGATGGGGACCTGTTGATCGACGCCGCGCACAACCCGGCCGGCGCCGAGGCGCTGGCGTCGTACCTCGAAGATGCGGGCGTGGTGCCACTCCCCATCGCCATCGCGGCGATGCGGGACAAGGATGTGACCGGCATGGTGCGAGCGCTCGCTCGGGTGGCGTCGAGGTTCGTCGCCACCGAGGTGACGCACCAGCGCTCGCTCACGGCGGACGCCCTCGCACAGCTGCTCCGGCATCTGGCGCCTGACACAGCCGTCGAGGTGGAGCGGGATCCGCAGCGTGCCGTCGCGCGCGCGCTCGCCGGACACGGTCGAGCCGTGGCGGCGGGATCCATGTACTTCGTCGGGCCGCTCCGCGCGCGCCTCCTCGAGTCGGGCGCGGTTTCAATCTGATATCCTCGAAGCCACCCGTGCCGTCCCCGTCCCACGTGTTCGCGACGACATCGCCGCAGGGCCCTCAGCACGCGTCCCCCCGCACCGAGCGCTCGCGCCGACCGCCGATCTCGCTGCGGGTCCTCTGCGCGATTGCGCTGGCGCTGGTCGTGCCCGCGCCGGCGTGGGCGCAGCTCGTGCCGGGCTGGAACACCAAGCAGTTCACGCTCGAGCGCCTGGACGCCGATCGCGTACGCCTGATGCGCGAGGTCGAGATCGAGGGCGAGAAGGGCAGCCCGAACGAGGGGCAGAAATTCTTCGCCGACGACATGGAGCTGAACACGCGCACCGGCGAGCTCATCGCCATCGGCAACGTGGTCTTCTCCACCCCCGAAGCCCGCCTCGCCGCAGACCGGGTGGTGTTCAACACGCGCACCCGGCTCGGCACGTTCACCAATGCCTCGGGCATCGCCTCGCTGGGCGAGCGCGGCGAGCGGGACCGCAGCATGTTCGGGACGATGGAGCCCGACGTCTACTTCTACGGCCAGACGATCGAGAAGATCGACGTGGACAAGTACCGCATCGACAAGGGCGGGTTCACGACGTGCGTGCAGCCCACGCCGCGATGGGAGATCGTCAGCGGCCGCGCCACGGTCAACCTGAACGACTACGCGCTGCTCCACAACGCGGTGATCCACGTGAAGAACGTCCCGGTGTTCTACCTGCCGGTGATGTACTACCCCATCCAGGACGACGACCGGGCGACAGGGTTCCTGCTGCCCACCTATGGCCGCTCGACCTACCGGGGATCATCCATCAGCAATGCGTTCTTCTGGGCCATCAGCCGCAGCCAGGACGCGACGTTCCTGCACGACTGGTTCACGTCGCGCGGCCAGGGCGCCGGGGCGGAGTACCGGTACCTCCTGTCGGGACAGTCACAGGGCGACTTCCGCTATTACTGGCTGAAGGAGAACGCGAGTGATTTCTCCACGACGGGCGGCACGGTCACTGATCCAGCGCGGACGAGCTACCAGGTGAACGCGAACGTGAGCCAGGGACTGCCGCTCGGGCTGCGTGGCCGGGCACGCGTGGACTACTTCTCGAACATCACGTCCCAGCAGCTCTACAACAACAACCTGTACCAGAACACGTTCAGCACCCGCTCGGTCGGCGGCGGCGTGTCGGGTGCCTGGCGCGGGCTGAGCGTGTCGGGGACGTACCAGCGGACCGAGTCGTTCTACAACTCCAGCGACTCGTTCGTGAACGGCCAGGCGCCCGGCGTGATCGCCTCATTCAGCGGCCAGCGGCTCGGCCCCCTGCCCGTCTACGCGTCGGTGAACGTCGACGCCGCCAAGGCCCTGTACGAGCAGCGATTCGGGACGACCGTCCAGGACTTCGGGCTCGGCAAGGTGGACCTGCTGCCGTCGCTGCGCGCGCCCCTCAGCTCGCTGCCGTTCCTCTCGGTGAACGCCTCAATCGGCTACCGCGTCACCTACTTCACCGAGAGCATCGACCCCGCCACGCGTCGCCAGATCGAGGAATCGGTGACGCGCCGCTACGCGGACATGCGGGCCGAGATGGTCGGACCGGTGTTCACACGCGTCTTCAACCCGAACAACGCGTTCGCGGACCGGGCGAAGCACATCGTCGAGCCCTCGTTCACGGTGCAGCGCATCACGAGCATCGACGACCAGAACCGCATCCCGACAACGGCGTCCTACGAGTACATCGTCGGCGGCGTCACCCGGCTCACCTACGGCCTGACCAACCGCCTGCTGGTCCGGCGCGGGGGCGGCGGTGCCGAGGGCACGGCCGGGGGCCAGGCGACGGGTACGTCGGGGGCGCCACGGGAGGTGCTGAGCGTCGGCATCAACCAGAGCTACTACTCGGACGAGAGCGCGAGTCCGTACGACAATTCGTACTCGTATTCGATGTTCCAGCGCCCGCCGAGCAACTTCTCCACCGTGTCGCTGGTAGCGCGGGCCATGCCCGCCCAGGCCGTGGGCGTGGACCTCCGCATGGAGTACGACCCGATTGCCATCGAGCGGCGGCTGGTGGGCTTCGGCCTGAACGGACTGGTGCGGTCGCGGATGGTCGAGGCCTCGGCCGGGTGGAACAAGCAGAACTACGGGACTGGCAACCAGTTCCAGTCCAACCACTACATCCAGCAGACCACCACCATGCGGCTGGCCGGGAACAAGGTGGGCGGCACCGTCCAGTTCAACTACGACATCGGGCGGTCCACCATGCTGAACCAGCGATACATCGCCAACTACAACGCGCAGTGCTGCGGCATCGCGTTCGAGTTCCAGACCTACAACTTTCCCACCCTGGATCCGCGCTTCCCCGTGCCGCAGGACCGGCGGTTCAACTTCGCCTTCACCCTGGCCGGCATCGGCAGCTTCTCGAACTTCTTCGGGACCTTCGGGGGGCGATCGTACTGACGCCGAGTGAGTGGCGAGGGGAACGGGCCCTTTGGGAGTGGCGCCCCGTCGGGAGGACTTCACGCCAGCGGGAACCTGGAGCCGCGGTAAGATTAACGGCTGGGCCTACACGCGATGTCGACATCCTCACTCACGAACGTCCTGGTGACCGGCGGGGCCGGTTTCATCGGCAGCAACTTCGTCCGCTACGCCCTGCAGGCGCATGCGGACTGGCATGTCACGACGCTCGACAAGCTGACCTACGCGGGCCGGCGCGAGAACCTGCACGACGTGATGGACAGCCCGCGCCACACGTTCGTCCACGGCGACATCTGCGACGCGCCGGTGGCGGGACCGCTCGTCGAGGCCGCGGACATCGTCGTGCACTTCGCGGCCGAGACGCACGTGGATCGCTCGATCCTGGCGGCGGGCGACTTCATCCGGACCGACGTCGAGGGCACGTTCGTCCTGCTCGAGGCGGCGCGGCGGAACCCGAGGCTGCGGCGGTTCGTGCAGATCTCGACGGACGAGGTCTACGGGAGCGTGGCGGAAGGGTCCAGTCGCGAGACCGACGAGCTGCGCCCGCGCAATCCCTACTCGGCGAGCAAGGCCGGCGCCGACCGGCTGGCCTACAGCTACTGGGCCACCCACGAGGTTCCGGTCATCGTCACCCGCGCGTCGAACAACTACGGGCCGTACCAGTTCCCCGAGAAGGTCATCCCGCTCTTCGTCACCAATCTCATCGACGACATCCCGGTGCCGCTCTACGGCGATGGCGGCAACGTCCGCGACTGGCTGCACGTGCTCGATCACTGCCGCGCGCTCGACCTGCTCATCCACCACGGGCAGAGCGGCGAGGTGTACAACATCGGCGGAGGCAACGAGGTGAAGAACGTGGACCTCACCTACGAGCTCGTCCGCCAGCTGGGCAAGGACGACTCGCTCGTCCGCCGCGTGGAGGATCGGAAGGGCCACGACCGGCGGTACAGCGTGAGCACCGCCAAGCTGCGGTCCATGGGCTGGCAGCCCCAGGTGCCGTTCGAGCAGGGCCTGCAGGAGACCGTGCGCTGGTATCGCGAGAACGAGTGGTGGTGGCGCCCGGTCAAGGAGCGCGACCCGCAGTACCGGGCCTATATCGAGCAGCAGTACGGCGACCGCAAGGCGCACTGAGGGCCCGGCCTCACCGCCTGCTCCTGTGGCTCCCCGAGGCACATCGTGACGAGCGCAGCATCCACTTTCGGCCCTGTCCTGGTGACCGGCGCGGCCGGCTTCGTCGGGTCGTACCTCGTCGAGCTGCTTCTCGCGGAGGGCGCCGAGGTGGTGGGCTGGCAGCGCCCTGGCACGACCCCGCTCACCCCCGCCGCCGTCCACTGGATGGCCATGGAACTGCTCGACGCGGCTGCCGTGTCATCCGCGCTCGCCGATCTTCGCCCCTCGGCCATCTACCACCTGGCAGGCTCGGCGCACGTGGCCGATTCGTGGTCGCACACGCGCGAGACGTTCGAGGGCAACGTCCTCGCCACGCACCACCTGCTGCAGGGTCTCCATCGCCACGGGCTGCGCCCTCGCGTGCTCGTGTCGGGGTCGGCCACCATCTACGCGCCGTCGGCCCAGCCGATCACGGAGCGCTCGCCGCTCGCGCCCGCCAGCCCGTATGCCACGAGCAAGCTGGCGCAGGAGATGCTGGCGGCGCAGGCCTGGCACGAGCAGGGCATCCCGGTGGTGCTCGCCCGTTCGTTCAACCACGTCGGGCCACGGCAGACGCCATCGTACGTCGCGCCCAGCATCGCCCGGCAGGTGGCGCTCATCGAACGAGGCGAGCTTCCGCCCGTGCTGAAGATGGGGAACCTGGATCCCGAGCGCGACGTGATGGACGTGCGCGACACGGTGCGCGCGTATCGCGCCATGATGGCCGCGGCCGCGCCGGCGGTCCCCTACAACGTGTGCGGCGGGCGGCCGATTCGCATCGGCGACCTGGTGGACCTGTTCCGTGCGCGCGCACGCGTGCCAATCGAGATCGAGCAGGATCCGGCGCGCATGCGGCCCAACGACGTGCCTCGGCTGGCGGGCAGCCACGCGAAGCTCACGACCGACACCGGGTGGCAGCCCGAGATTCCGCTGGAGCAGACGGTGGATGACCTGCTGGCCTGGTGGCAGACACAGATTGATCTGCAGATTAAGGCAGAACAGGGCCGCAGATAGGACGCAGCTACTACGCCGGGCCGCAGATGGGACGCAGATACCCTCGCCGTGGTCTGCGTGTCTGTCGCGAGTCCAATACACCGGCGCTTCTGCGGCCCTGATGTTCGTCACCGGCCTTGTCTGCGCCCCGGCGCCGGGCCGCATCCAGGTCCCGCATGGGTCCGCGGCCTCGGGGTTCGTCCCAGCATTATCAGTGACGGGGGTTGACAGGCGAAGATTTGGCGAAATAATGAGACGGACGCAGATGTTCGTGGGATTCCAGTGGAACAAGCGCCGCTCTTCGACGATCTCCACCCCCTCCACCCCACCACCCGGGAGGTGGCCCGGCTCGTCAAGACTGGCGGCGTGGCCGCCCTGCCCGACGCCGTCCGGCGGGCAGACGAGGCCACGTACCAGGAAATCCGGTGCCGCTCGGCCCTCAACCGGGTCCACGGCATGCCGTTCAAGTGGACCCTCAACCCCTACCGCGGGTGCACGCACGGCTGCCACTACTGCTTTGCGCGACGCTACCAGGCCCAGCTCGAGCTCGACGCCGGCGACTCGTTCGCGTCGGTAATCTTCGTCAAGACCAACTTCGTCGAGCGGCTGGCCTGCGAGCTGGACCGCCCCGCCTGGAAGCAGGAGTTCGTGGCCCTCGGCACGGCCACCGATCCCTACCAGCCCATCGAGGGCACGTACCGCCTGTCCCGCGGGGCACTCGAGCGGCTGGCGATGGCCGCCACCCCCGTGGGCCTCGTCACCAAGGGACCGATGGTGGTGCGCGACCGCGACGTGCTACAGGACCTCTCGGCGCGGGCCGAGTGCCGCGTCTATCTCAGCGTGCCCACCGTGGACGAGGACGCGTGGCGGCGCCTCGAGCCCGGCACCGCGCATCCGCTCCAGCGGCTGCGCGCCGTGCGCGAGCTGGTGGACGCGGGGGTGGACGCCGGCGTGCTGATGGCCCCCATTGTCCCGGGGCTCACGTCTCAGCCGGAGAAGCTGGAGCGCACGGTGAAGGCCATCGCCGACTCGGGCGCGCGCTCCGTGGGGGCGATGGTGATGCACCTCGAGGCCGGCACGCGGGACCACTTCATGAACTTCCTCGCGCGCGAGTTCCCCGAGCTCACGACGAAGTACGAGCACCTGTACGCCGCCAAGTACGCGCCGAAGGCGTACGTGCAGCGCGTGCAGGAGGTGGTGGGAATGCTGAAGGCGCGCTACGGTGTCAGCGCCAGGCGGGATCGCTCGTCAGGCGGTGCACAACGCCCGCGATGAGCGCCGCGCGCATGGCGAGGGGGGCCAGCTCCACGTGTTCGTGCAGCGCGTGCGCGCCATCGCCGATGGCTCCAAGGCCGTCCAGCGTCGGGATGCCGAGCGCGGCCGTGAAGTTCCCGTCCGACCCGCCGCCCGTGCCGCCCTCGGCCAGGTCCACCCCCATGTCGGCGGCTACCTCGCGCGCGATGCTGAACAACCGCACCACCCCTTCCGACCGCTCCATCGGCGGCCGGTTGAACCCGCCCGATACCTCGAGCGTCGCGCCGGGCGTCGCGGCCTTCAACGCCCGCACGGATCGCTCCAGCTGATCCGCGTCGACCAGCGTGCTCGCGCGAACGTCGACGGTGGCCGTGGCGAAATCGGGCACCACGTTCGGGCGCGAGCCCCCGGACACGAGCCCGACGTTCACCAGGACGCCGCGATCGATGTCGCGGAGGGCGTCGAGGGCCAGCACCTGGAGGGCGAGCTCGCGGATCGCGTTCACGCCCTTCCGCGGGTCCACGCCCGCGTGCGCGGCCACGCCCCGCACCACCAGCTCGTACTGTCCGATGCCCTTGCGGCTGGTCTTCAGCGCGCCGCCGGCCAGTGCCGGCTCGAGCACGAGCACCGCCTCGCTGCGGGCTGCCTCGGCCTCGATGAGGGCCCGTGACGTCTCGCTGCCCGCTTCCTCGTCTGTCGACCACAGCATGGTGATGCTCGTGTCGGCGGGCGGCGCCACCTCGAGCACGGCCTTCGTCGCCAGCATGCCCAGCGCGATACCGGCCTTCATGTCGAGGACGCCGGGCCCGTAGAGCCGGCCTTCCTCGCGCCGGATGGGCATCCGCGCCAGCTGGCCGATGGGCCACACCGTGTCGAAGTGGCCGAGGATGAGGACCCGCCGCGGGCCGGGGCCGAATCGGGCGACCAGGTGATCGCCGGCCGTGGCGCTGGACACGCGCGTCACCGTGCCCGCCATCTGCTCGAGGCGCGCCGCAAGCACCGCGCCGCACCGATCCACCGCGGCCTTGTCGTCCGTGGGCGATTCGATGGCGACGAGGGCTTCGGTGAGCTCGAGCATCCACGGCTCGTGCGTGCGACAGTACTCCAGCAGGCGTTTGGTCATGCGACTGCCTATAATACTGGGCATGCGTGGCGTGACCGGACTCGTGTTTCTCGCGCTCTCGGCCTCGCTGGCCGCACAGACGCCGCAGCCGTTTCCGTCGCCGCGAAGCGGCCCGACGGCTCCGGTCGCTCCGGCGGCCCCGCAGGCATCACAACCCCCACCGCCAGCCCCTCGACCGTCGCCAGCGGCCACGCCCGCTGCGGCACCGCCCGCGGCTCGGCCCTCGGCCCCAGCCGCGCCGGATCTCGGCGGCGTGCCGCTCTATCCAAGCGCCGTGTACCTGACCTCCTACGACGCCGGCCGCGGTCAGCGCTTCCACTTGTACGGGGTGATGTTGTCGTACGCAGAGGCGGTGGGATATTACCGCGCTGCACTGAAGACGAGGGGCGACGAGCTGTTCGAGTCGCCACCCACTCACCAGTTCGACCTGGGGCGCTTCCGCGACTCGGAGATGGCGTTCCCGCCAAGTGTCACGGTGAAGGACTACACGTGGGGCGGCTCGGCCGGCTACGTCAACCCGAAGGGCGGCCAGCCGGAGCGCTTCCCCACGATCATCCAGATCGTCCTGGCGCCGCCCGTCAGGTGATCCGAAGATCACCTGCCAGATTCCAAGATCACCAGGTCCGCAGATCGATCACCAGATCACCAGCTCGAGCCATCAAGAGATTCACGTTCTCTTGACGTAAATCTCCCCTGCCTTCTTGAACTCTTCCGATTTCTCCGCCATCCCCTCCTGCGCCTCGGCGCGCAGCTGCTGGGTGAGCTCCATGCTGCAGAACTTCGGCCCGCACATCGAGCAGAAGTGGGCCACCTTTGCCCCGTCGGCGGGCAGCGTCTCGTCGTGGTACGCCCGCGCGGTGACCGGATCCATCGACAGGTTGAACTGATCCTCCCACCGGAACTCGAACCGCGCCTTCGACAGCGCATCGTCCCAGGCCCGCGCGCGCGGATGGCCCTTGGCCAGGTCCGCGGCGTGCGCCGCGATCTTGTAGGCGATGACCCCCGCCTTCACATCGTCTCGGTTCGGGAGACCGAGGTGCTCCTTCGGCGTCACGTAGCAGAGCATGGCCGTGCCGTACCAGCCGATCATTGCCGCGCCGATGGCCGAGGTGATGTGGTCGTAGCCGGGCGCCACGTCCGTGGTGAGCGGGCCCAGCGTGTAGAAGGGCGCCTCGCTGCACCACTCCAGCTGCTTCTCCATGTTCTCGCGAATCAGGTGCATGGGCACGTGACCGGGCCCCTCGTTCATCACCTGCACGTCGTACTCCCACGCGATCTTCGTCAGCTCGCCCTGCGTCTGCAGCTCGGCGAACTGCGGCTCGTCGTTGGCGTCGGCAATGGACCCGGGCCGGAGCCCGTCGCCGAGCGAGAACGACACGTCGTAGGCGCGCATGATCTCGCACAGCTCGCGGAAGTGTGTATAGAGGAAGTTCTCCTGGTGGTGCGCCAGGCACCACTTGGCGATGATGGACCCGCCGCGCGAGACAATGCCCGTCAGCCGGCGGGCGGTCAGCGGGATGTAGCGCAGCAGCACGCCCGCGTGGACGGTGAAGTAGTCCACGCCCTGCTCGCACTGCTCGACGATGGTGTCGCGATAGACCTCCCAGGTGAGGTCCTCGGGCCGGCCACCCACCTTCTCGAGCGCCTGGTAGATGGGCACGGTGCCGATGGGCACCGGCGAGTTGCGCAACACCCATTCGCGCGTCTCGTGGATCTGCTTGCCGGTGGACAGATCCATTGCCGTATCGGCGCCCCACAGCGTGGCCCACCGCAGCTTCTCGACTTCCTCTTCGATGGACGACGAGACGACGGAGTTCCCGATGTTGGCGTTGATCTTCACCAGGAAGTGACGGCCGATGATCATCGGCTCGAGTTCGGGATGGTTGAGGTTCGCGGGGATGATGGCGCGGCCGCGCGCCACCTCGCTCCGCACGAACTCGGCCGGCAGGCCCTCGCGCAACGCGATGAACTCCATCTCGGGGGTAATCTCGCCCTTGCGGGCGAAGTGCAGCTGCGTTATGGCCTGGCCGGCACGGGCCGCGCCCCGGCGCGATTCCACCCACGACGCTCGCAGCTTCGGCAGGCCGGCGCGCACGTCGTGCCCTTGCGGACCACTGGTGTCGTAGAGCCGTACCGGCGGCTCCCCTCCGGTGAGAGCCACTTCGCGCATCGGCACGCGCAGCGTCAGCGGGCCCTCGGCTGTAGACAGGGTCTTCTCGTCGAAGACCTTGGTCGAGTTCGGAAAGGCCTCCGCGTACG
>Ga0105106_10000011_pt1 | contig 87008 bp, 83 predicted proteins | sample PPLLaktember2015_5_FD_79109 | JGI IMG/M metagenome (GOLD analysis project Ga0105106, IMG submission 79109) | Freshwater sediment microbial communities from Prairie Pothole Lake near Jamestown, North Dakota, USA - PPLs Lake P8 Core (1) Depth... | ecosystem: Environmental > Aquatic > Freshwater >... | reverse complement strand
GAAGATCCCGCTGCACCGGCTCGCGGAGTTCCCCTACTTCAACGAGGCGGGCATCCGGCTGCGCACGCTGCTGCAGCCCGACTTGGCGCGCGACATCACGCGGGTGGTGTTGATCGCGAACAGGTAGAGCGCTTCGAGTGGGCGCGGCTGCGCCGCGTCGGCCGCGCTTCGCTCGCGTGGGCGCGCCATCGGCGCGTAGGGACGCTGTCCTGCGGCCGGCCCGGGCCGCCCACCGAGACGCGCAGCGGCGAGGCCCAACGGCGCGCAGCGCTGCCCACGCGGCGCAGCCCGCGCCCTACTTCACCGTCCTACCGCCCTTGCGGTCGTCCACGACGAACTTGCCGTGCGCCGGCATCACCACCTTCGGCAGCGTCGCCTGGTCCATCACGGCGTCTTCCTTCACGATGCCGTTCTGGAACAACAGGTAGGCCACCAGGCCGTACGTCTCGTTGGGCGTCAGCGTGCCCGGGCGCTGAAAGGGCATCGCCCGTTGCGTGTAGTCGAAGAGCGTGCTGGCGTACGGCCAGTAGCTGCCCACCGTGCGCACCAGCTTCGGGTTCGTCGCGAAGGCAAAGCTGTCGCCGTCGTTCCGGCCTACGAGCCTCTCGGCTGACGCGCCCTCGCCATTCGCGCCGTGGCACGACGCACACTTTGCCGCGTAGACGGCGGCGCCCTCCGCGACGGTGCCTCGCCCCTGCGGTAGCCCGCGGCCGTCCGGCATCACGTCGATGTCGCGCGCGCGGATCTCGTCGGGGGTTGCGGGGCGGCCCAGTCCGTAGCGAGCCGGTGTCTGCGCCCGCGCCAACGTGCCGGCCGCGAGCGCCGTCGTCGTCGCAAGTGCCAGCGCGAGCGTGCAGCGCGTCGCGCGCGTCATGCCGCACCGCCGACCAGGCGCACCACGCCGTCCGCGCCGACCTGCCACGCCCGGATGTTGTTGAAGTGATACTGCGTGTTGGGCCCACGCACCTTCATCAGTTCCGCCGTCGTCGGCTGCACGTAGCCGGTTTCGTCGGTGGCGCGGCTCATCAACACGGCTTCTCCACCGCTCCATTGCCAGGGAAGGCGGAAGCGCGTGTGACACTTCGGCAGCACGGGTTCGTCCAGCGTCGCGTTCTGCCACGTGTTGCCGCCGTCAGTGCTCACCTCCACACGCGTGATGCGCCCGCGCCCGCTCCAGGCCAGGCCGCGTACCTCGCACCAGCCGTGGCCCTCGAGCTTGTCTGGGAACGACGGCTCTGTGATGAGCGACTTGGCATCCATCACCAGGCTGAACATGCGCGCCGTGCCGTCCGGGAGCGGGTCGGTGTACTTCGAGGTCTCCTCGCGCGTCATGAATGGCTGGTCCGCTACCTCGATGCGGCGCAGCCACTTGACGCTGGCGTTGCCTTCGACGCCCGGCAGCATCAGGCGCACGGGATAGCCCTGCTCGGGCCTGAGCGCCTCTCCGTTCTGCCCGTACGCGATGAGCGCATCGTCGTTGGCCATCTCGATGGGCACGCTGCGCGTCATCACGGCCGCGTCCATCCCCTCGGCGAGCAGCCAGCGGGCCTTCGGTGACGCGCCGACTTCCCTCAGCAGGGTGGCCAGCGGCACACCCGTCCACTCGCTGGTGCTCGTCAGCCCATCGGTCTGCTGCGGTGTGAGCTCCGCGGTAGCCGTGGTGAGCCGATACGCACGGCCGCCGTTGCCCGAGCACTCGATGAACCGGATCATCGACTTGCCCGGGAATCGCTTCAGTTCGGCCAGGGTGAAGATGGTGGGCCGTTCGACCATCCCGTGGATGAGCAGCGAGTACTGCTGCGGGTCGACCGCGGGTACTCCGCCGTGATGCCGCTCGAAGTGCAGGTCGGAGGGCGTGATGATGCCATCGAGATCCTGCAGGGGCGTGAAGGTGGCCGTGCGGGCCGGGCTGAACGCCGTGCGCGCCGGCTTCTCGAAGGGCGACCGTGCCCCGATCTCGCGACCGGGCGGGCCCTGGACTCTCGTCGTGTCGGGATTCTGGGCCGCCGACGCGGGAAGGGCCGCGCCGACGACGCCGGCCGTGCCGGCGGCGAGTGCCTGCCGGCGGGAGATGCGCGAAGACTTCACGACAAGCCTCCTCGGGCTGTGGGGACGACGTGATGTCGTACGAACGGCGTCAGCCTACCACCGTTCTCGGTTCCCGGGCGATGGGTCGCCCGCCAGCGTGCCGCCGCGAGACTGCTCTGCCTCGAGGCGCCGCTTCATATCAGTGTATGCAGCTTCGACGAGCGTGATGAGCGCCGTGGCATCGAGGTCGCCGTCCGTCCCGAGCTTGACGTGGCGCATGTACTTGCCCGTCCCTTCCAGCAGGCCCGCCGGGTCCGCGAGTTCGGCGCCACGGAAGAATCCGACATTGACATGGGCTGTGAACGCGTTGACATAAGCGAATGCGGCATCAGCGACGCACGCGGTAGGGCAGCCGTCGTGCAGCAATTCGCGCACATCATCTCCGCAATCGCGGATGACCTCGAACCAATGCCGCGCGATAGCGCCCAATTCACCTGAATGCTCGTCCATCCAGGCACTGATGGCAGGATCGCGCTTGACCGAACCGGAGAACCGAAGGACTTGATTCATCGCGATTCAGTTGAAGCGTACCATGAGAGGCAAATGGTCGCAGTCTTGTAGGCTAATGTTCCGAATGAGCCGCTACTTCACTATCGAAGCCGTAGTGACACGTAAACGCCCTTACGCCGGCCGACCCACATTGGCAAGAGCGTGACGCTCCCGCGCATCGAGACCTGTGACCTCGAATAGATCAATCGCCTGCCCTTGATCAGCGCGTCGACCGCGAATCCGATGCCAGCGCCGACTCCCGCGGCTCCGACGATGAACGCGACCGACTCGCCCACACCGATGTCCTCGCGCCCGTACTCCTTCACAAGGCCCCTATTGAGCCACGCCCCCAGCACACCACCGACTCCGAGCCCCCACAACGTTCCATTCCATCGCGAGTCCCGCCCGCTGACTGTGTCGAGAGCGTCTTCTGCAAAGTCGGTCCGGACTCCACCCACCATCAGGCCGAGGGAAGACGAGGAGATCCCGACGACGCGCCCCTCCGTCTGCCGGCCCTGCAGATCAGTGACGATGACTTCGTCGCCGACTCTCACGAGTTCGCGCAGGTCATCAAGCGAGGAAGCGACGTCTTGAGCCTCTCCCGTGATGGGAACGCTCACTGCCAGTACGAGGAGCAGCGCCGCGCAGCTGAGCTGGCTGTGATCAGCGGACATGATGAACGCCCCTACAGCGTGTGGGGAGGATTCGCGGTCTAACGGAGTCGCGGTCAGCTGCCAGCGGCGCCCCTCGCCGCCGTGACCGCGCACGCGCTGATGATACGCCACCGGAGGATCGCCCTACCACGCGGCCAGGGCGCACCACCACGGTGATGGCGCCGCTGGTCAGCTGCACCGCGTGGTTAGCCAGCGGGTGGACGCGGGGATCGCCGACCGAATGGTCGCGCGAACCCGGACGTTCAGACCAGCACCGACCCAGGCGCGCCCCTGTGCGGGTGATCGAAGCTGTCTCGAAGACCCATCACCGCCACAAGCCAGCAGATCGATGGACCGCGCGCCGGGGCGCGCCGTCGCACGGGCCACTCGGCCTCGGGGAGCACGCCGCCTGCCTCAGAACACCCGGCTGATCGTCGTGACCTCGGTGCCTTCTCGGGAACGACGCCTCGCCCGCAGACGCAGCGCCGGTCGCGCGTGCCACAGATGCCGGTGGTCCGGCTGGTGTCGTGAGCAGCACCGCGCTCGCCCAGCGCCGAACGTCGCTCGTGGTTGACGCCGAGCCCAGAGAAAAGGCCCTCCATTTGTGTCTGGCTGACTCATAGTAGGTCGCGAGCCCGGCGCACGCCGCATCGGCCTCAGGCCGCCAGACACGTCCGCATATCGCGCCGCTCGGCCTGCGCTGCGGAGCCCGACCCCGCGTGGAGGCCACGAGTTACGGGGCGTTCGCCGCCCCTTCCGAAATTAGGCTGCGCGCGGCCGCAGCCTGACATGGGAACCCGCGGCACGGCGCGTCGTGGGGCGCCTGGCAGCCACGGGCATCTCAGGGTCGCGACTCCGGGTGCCCGACTCCCGACTCCCGGTTCCCGACTCCCGCCTCCCGACACCTTCTACTCCCAGATCTTCCCCGGGTTCAGAATCCCGTTCGGATCGAACGCCGCCTTCACGCGCTGCATCAGCGCGATGACCTCGGGCGCCAGCTCGAGCGACAGGTACTTCGCCTTCGAGAAGCCAATGCCGTGCTCGCCGCTGATCGATCCCTCGAGCCGCACGACCCCCTCGAACAGCGCCTGCGCCGCCAGATCGGCCCGGGCCATCTCGTCCGAGTTGGCTGGGTCCACCATCAGATTCACGTGGATGTTGCCATCCCCGGCATGGCCGAAGCTGGGGATGGAGAGCCGGTAGTCGCGCTCGAGGCGCGCGAGCAGCTCGAAGAGCTGGGGCACGCGACCCCGTGGGACCGAGACGTCGTGATTGATCTTCCGCGGCGCCGACGCGCGGAGCGCGTACGACAGCTCGCGCCGCGCCTCCCAGAGCGCCTCGCGCTCGGCCCCGGTCGCCGCGCGATGCACCGCCAGCGCACCCGCCGCCCGGCAGGCCTCCTCCACCAGCCTCACCTCGTCCGCCACGCCACCGGCCACGCCGTCCACCTCGATCAGCAGCATCGCGCCGGTGCCAGACGAAGCCACGGCGCGTCCCAGGTACCGCTCGACCGCCGCCAGCGAGCCCGCGTCCACGATCTCAATCGTCGAGGGGACGACGCGCGCCGCCAGCAGCGCCGTGACGCCGCCCACCGCCGTACCGATGTCCGCGAAGTTGGCCTGCAACGTCGCCGACACCGGGGGCTTCGGAACCAGGCGCAGCGTGATCTCGGTGAGGATGGCCAGCGTGCCCTCGGAGCCGACGAGCAGCTGCGTGAGGTCGTAGCCCACCACGTTCTTCACGGCCTTCGAGCCCGTGCGGATGATCTCGCCCGTCGGCAGCACCGCCTGCAGCGCCAGCACATACCGCCGCGTGGTCCCGTACTTCACCGCGCGCGGGCCGCCGGCGCACTCGGCGACGTTCCCGCCGAGCGCGGAGGTCTTCAGGCTGGCCGGATCCGGCGGATAGAACAGCCCCCGCGCCTCGACGGCATCCTGCAACTGGTAAGTGAGGACGTTGGGCTGCACGACCGCGAGGAGGTTGCCCTCGTCGATCTCGAGGATGCGATCAAAGCGCTCCATTGAGAGGAGCACGCCCCCCTGCACCGGGACTGATCCACCGGTGTAGCCCGTGCCCGCGCCGCGGACCACCAGCGGCACGAGGTGGGTGTTGCAGAGCCGCGCGATGGCCGCGATCTCCTCGACCGTGCCTGGAATGAGGACGAGATCGGCCGGCACACCCCGGAGGAGCGCGTCGGTACCGTACTTCAGGCGCGAGTCCTGGTCCTCGCGCGCGTGAGCAGCGCCCACCACCGAGACCAGAGCGGCCCGGGCGTCAGGGGCGATGCCCACGGCCCGCTAGCTCCGGGCGGTCGCCGCGCCGGCGGTCTGCCCCGAGCGGCGCGCGATGAACGCGTGCATCCGGTCGGTGCCTTCCTTCAGCCGCTCCATCGATGTCGCGTACGAGAGACGGAAGAACCCCGGCGCGTCGAAGCCCTCGCCCGCCGTCACCGCCACGTGGGCCTCGGCCAGCAGCGCCTCGGCGAACTCGTTCGTGTTCTTGAAGCCCGCCGCCTCGAGCACATCGGCGACGTACGGGAACAGGTAGAACGCCCCGCGCGGCTTCACGCACGTGATGCGGGGATCGGCCGTGAGCCAGCCCCAGACCGCGTCGCGCCGTCGGCGATACTCGTTCAGCATCATCGTGACGCCGTCCTGCGGGCCGGTGAGCGCCGCCACGGCGGCCTTCTGCGTGATGGAGCTGACGTTCGAGGTGGAGTGTCCCTGCAGCGAGTTGCACTGCGCGATGAAGGCCTTCGGGCCAATCGTCCAGCCGCAGCGCCAGCCGGTCATCGCGTAGGCCTTCGACGCGGCGCTGCAGATGACCGCGCGATCGCGCATCTTCTCGGTGAGCACGCGCGGCAGGTTGTGCGCGACCGGGTCGTAGATCAATCGCTCGTAGGTCAGGTCCGCAATCACCCACAGGCCGCGCCGCGCGGCTTCGTCCGCAATCGACGCCAGGCCCTCCTCGGAGATGAGCGCGCCCGCCGGGTTGCTCGGCGAGTTGATGATGATGGCCTTGGTGCGCGGCGTGATGGCCTCGATGATGCGATTGGCGTGGATGGCGAACGCATCCTCCGGCGAGGTCTGCACGATGATCGGCCGCGCGCCCGCCAGCTTCACCTGCTCGGGGATGGTCGGCCAGTACGGCGCGTGCGTAATCACCTCGTCGCCATGGTCGAAGAGGACCATCGCCGTGTTGTAGAGGGCCTGCTTGCCGCCCGCGGTGATGATCACTCCTTCGGGCTTGAACCCCACGCCGTAGTCGGTCTCATAGCGCTGGCAGACCGCCTGGCGCAGCTCGGGTATGCCGGCCGAGGGTGTGTACTTCGTGAAGTTCTGGTCGAGCGCGAGGTGCGCGGCGGCCTTCACGTGCTCCGGCGTCGGGAAGTCCGGTTCCCCGGCACCCAGGTCTACCACGTCGATGCCCTGGCGGCGCATCCGGTCGGCTTCGGCCGTCACCTTCAGGGTGGGAGACGGCGCGATCTGCTGCATTCGGGCGGCGAAGGTCATGTCGTTCTCGCGTTGGGAAGGGGGCGCGCCTTGCGCCGTGCCATCAGTCGGGCCTCGACGACGGGCGGCACCAGCCCGTCTATCTGCCCGCCGAGCGAGAACACCTCCCTGATCAGCCGCGAGCTGATGTAGGTGTACTGTTCGGCCGGCATCATGAAGATGGTCTCGATCGGCGGCGCCAGGTGGCGGTTCATGAGCGCCATCTGGAACTCGTATTCGAAGTCGGACACCGCCCGCAGGCCGCGGATGATGACCGACGCCTGCTTCTGCCGGGCGTAGTCCACCAGCAGGCCCTGGAAGGTTTCCACTTCCACGTTCGGCTGTCCGGCGAAGACCTCGCGGATGATGGCCACGCGCTCGTCGAACGAGAACAGCGGCGCCTTCTCCGCGTTGACCAGCACGGCCACCACCACGCGATCGAACAGGCGCGCCGCCCGCTCGATGATGTCCACGTGGCCCATGGTCATCGGGTCGAACGACCCGGGGCAGACGGCAATCCGTGGCGTGGCGCTCATAGATAGAAGGACAACGCGCTGTCGCCCGCGCGCACGGTGCGCGACGGGCCTGTTCCGTCAATCGGCGGCGGCGCTCGCCGTGACGAGTGCTCCACGACCAGCACCCCCCCGTCGGCTCGCTGCAGCGCTCCGGCCTTCACCACGTCGTCCAGCGCCCCGGCCTCGTACGGGGGATCGAGGAACACGATATCGAACGGGCCGCCGGGAATGGGTGACTGCAGCGCAAGACGCGCATCGCCGCCGACGATCATACACCGGGCCTCCTCGCCCACGCGGGCCCGGTTCTCCTCGATGAGGGCCTGCGCCCGCCGGTGCTGCTCCACGCAGACGGCCAGTTCGGCGCCCCGGCTGAGCGCCTCCAGCGCTACGGCGCCGGTGCCCGCATAGACGTCGAGCACACGTGCCCCCTGCACGCGCGGCGCCAGGATGTTGAAGAGCGTCTCCCGCAGCTTGTCCGAGGTGGGCCGCAGGCCGGCCCACGTGGGCGTCTTCAATATGCGGCCCTTATGGGCGCCCGCGATGATGCGCATGGCTAGCCGACGGTGATGAGCCCGAACTGGCGCTGCCACACCGCGCGCACGTAGTCGATTTGCGCGGCTGTGAGGCGCCCCTCCTCCACCCGCGCGCGTGCCTCGTTGAAGGCCTGCTCCAGCAGGTCGGCATCGCGGGTGAGGTCGCCGGCTCGGAGTTGCGGCAGGCCCGACTGCCTGGTGCCGAAGAAGTCACCAGGTCCCCGGATTTGCAGGTCCTTCTCCGCGATCACGAAGCCGTCGCTCGTGGACGCCATCGCCTTCAGCCGTTCGCGCGCGTCGTCCGACCACGGCGCCTGGTAGACGAGCACGCACGTGGACTCGTAATCGCCCCGGCCGATGCGGCCGCGCAGCTGGTGCAGTTGAGAGAGCCCGAAGCGCTCGGCGTGTTCCACCACCATCACCGTGGCATTTGGCACGTCCACGCCCACTTCCACCACGGAGGTGGCCACCAGCACGTGCAGCTGCCCGCTGGCGAAGGCGCGCATCACCGTGTCCTTCTCGCCGCCCTTCATCCGGCCGTGCAGCAGCGCGACCGTGAACTCGGGAAACACGCGTGTCAGCTCTTCGGCCATGGCCGTCGCCGCGCGCAGGTCGACCTTCTCGGACTCCTCCACCAGCGGATAGACGATATAGGCCTGGCGGCCGCGGGCCACTTCCTGGCGGATGAGGGCATAGACCTCGTCGCGCCGCGAGTCGGGCTTCACGATGGTCCTGATGGGCTTGCGCCCCGGCGGCAGGCCGCGAATCACCGAGACGTCCATGTCGCCGCACTCGGTGAGGGCCAGCGTGCGCGGGATAGGGGTGGCCGTCATGACCAGCACGTCGGGGTTGCCGCCCTTGGCGGCGAGCGTCCCGCGCTGGATGACCCCGAAGCGATGCTGCTCGTCGATGATCACCAGCGCCAGCGCGTTGAAGGTGACGTGCTCCTGCACGAGCGCGTGCGTGCCGATGACGAAGTGGATCTCGCCGCGCTCGATGGCGGGCAGGAGATCGCGTCGCTGCGCGGCCGTGACACGGCCGGTGAGGAGGCGCACGCGATACTTCGTGCCGTCCAGCCACTTCATCACGGTGCGGTAGTGCTGCTCGGCCAGGATCTCCGTCGGCGCCATGAACGCCGCCTGGTAGCCGTTCTCCATCGCCACCACCGCGGCCAGCACCGCCACGATGGTCTTCCCGGCGCCCACGTCGCCCTGCAGCAGGCGCTGCATGGGCCAGGTCCGCTGCATGTCGGCGACGATCTCCGCCACCGCGTCACGCTGCCCCGGCGTCAGCTTGAACGGCAGGACGGCGCGAGCGGCCGCGCGAACGTCGTCGGTCACGTGACAGACGCGCGCCTTGTTCACCTGCGCGTTCTCGTGACGCCGGAGCGCCAGGCCCGACTGGAAGACGAAGAAATCCTCGAAGATCAGCCGGCGCTGCGCCGGCGTCTCGAAGCGGTTCAGCGCATCCACCGGCACGTCGCTCGCCGGGAAGTGCGCCTGCAGCAGGGCCGCGCGGCGCGGCGGCCAGTGATGCGCCGTCAGCACGTCCTGCGGAACCGGATCGAACAGCGTCTCGGGCAGCTGGTGCAGCGCCTGCCACACGAAGCGCCGCTGCATGTTGGTGGTGACGCTGCCCGTCCGCTCGTACACCGGGACGATGCGACCGGTGTGGAGTTGCTCGTGCGGCTGGCCCGTGGGCGCTTCGGAGGGGTCCGGGACGGTGTCCACGATCTCGAACTCGGGGTCCGTGATCTGCAGCCCGCGCGATCCCCACAGCTCCACTTTCCCGAAGAGGACGAGATGTTGATGAGGGCGGATGACGTCCTTCAGGAACGCCTGGTTGGGCCACACCACCTGGACCTGCCCGCTCGCGTCCTGCACCAGCGCGGTGAACAGGCGGAACCCGGCGCGGCGCGTCTGCTGCAGGTGCGCGGAGAGCACTTCCCCGCCGACCGCCGCCATCTGCCCGGGGCGCAGGCCGACGATCGGCTGCATGCGGCTGCGGTCCTCGTAGCGCATGGGGAACCGGAACAGCAGGTCCTCGACCGTGTGCAGACCCGCCTTCTTGAGGTCGGCGGCCTTGCGCGGTCCCACACCCTTCAGATACTGCAGGGGGGTCTGCAGCACGTCCTCCGGCATAGGTATAGAGTAACGTCGGTTCCCGGGTTCCGGTTCTGCTCCGTTCGTGTCCTTCGTGTTCCCGTGGACAGGGAACGCGTCCTACTGGACGACGATGGCGCGGCCCGGGTCGACGTCGATGCGCTGGATCTTCGATGGGAGGTCGAACGGCTCGTTCAGGTTGACGCCGTTCGGGAAGTCCGGCGACTTCGTGTAGTAGGTGACCAGTTCCTGCAGGAGCGAAAGCGGCACGGGAATGCCGCTCACCTCGGCGCTCTCCAGTTGGAGCTGGCCGCGACCGTCGGCGGTCTTGAGCGTGCCGGCAGCCGTGACCGGCAGGCGGCCCCCGAGATAGGCCGCGGGATCGAACCACCCGCCCGTGCTCTTCTTGCGGATGCCGTCCAGGTCCACGATGGCCCGGCCGGCGAGGCGCCCCTGACCGACCAGTGTGACCGACGGGTCGGTGACGCCGGCTGGAAACCTCGAGGCCAGCCGCAGTTGCAGGTAGGCGTTCACCTCGTCGTCGGCGAACTCGGTGCGATAGCCCGTGGGCTCGGCCCCGGCGCCGCGAGCCATGACGTTGGACAGCTTCAGCTCGAAGAGGTCGGCCTTCTGCGGAGTCGTGGCGCTGGCGACGAGCGCGGCGCCGGCGGTGACGAGGGCGGCGAGCAGGATGAACGGCCGCATGGGATCAGTGTAGCGCAGAACCCGTCCATGCCTACCGCTGCCGGCGCTGTTGCATCCGGTTCTGGCGCGCGCGCATCAGCAGCTCGAGCTTGCGCCGCTCGAGCTGTTCCTCCATGACGCGGAAGCGGGCCTGCTGGCGCAGGTCGAGAATCTCGTCGATGGCGTTGTAAGACCGGCGCAGTTCGGCCGCGCTCCGCGATTCCAGCTCCTGGAGCGCCGTGAGGCGCTCTCTCAGCGTTGACTCGTCCGGCTTCGGGTTGCGCGGGTTGCTCAGGCGCTGCAGCTCGGCCATCAGCTTCACCCGCTGCAGCAGGTTCGAACGGCGCGTCTCCTGCAGCGCCCGCAAGCGCGTGAGGAACTCGGGATACTGCTTGTCATTCAACTCGAGCGCGCGCTCGGCGTCGGCCACCAGCATGGCGTCGAACAGGCGCTGAATCTCGCCCGGGTTCAGATCCGCGGGGGCGTCCAGCGGCGGACGCGCGCCGGCCTGCCCTGCCGCGCGCCCGGGCACGGCCATGAGGAAGAAGGCCAGCAGAAGGGGGATCCAGGTTCGCATACCCATCCTCACGACTTCGAGCGCTCGATCTCTCCGGCCAGCAGCCGCGACAGCTCGCGCTGCTCGTCCTCGCTGAGCGAGAGCACCGCCAACTCCGCATCCCCCGGCACGAGCGCGAGGCCCGCCTCTCCGGCGGTGTCCCAATCGACCGGGCCCAGCAGGTCGGCCACCACCGCCCAGTCCTCGTCCTCGAGCCATACATCGACGGCTGCGTCCGGCGAGGCCTCGACGACGGACGTGTCCGGCGCTGCCGGAACCGGCCCGCGTGCCACTGTGGCCACCATGGCAATGAGCACGGCCGCCAGCGCGCCGGCCGGCGCCAGCGTGGACCAGCCAAACCAGCGCGACCAGCCGACGACCGGCGACCGCTCCTCGGCCACCGCCTGGCGGACGCGCGCGGAGAAATGGTCCCAGAACAGGGGCGAGGGCTCGGGGATCTCGACGCCGGCTGCTTCGCGCAGGAGGGCGCGGAGCACCTCCACTTCCTTCCCGCAGAACTCGCAGGTGTCGAGGTGACGGTGGCGTTCGGCGTCCAGCACGTCTTGGGCCGCGTCGATCAGTTCGTCGGGGGTGAGGTGGTTCACGGCTCGCTCCCCAGGATTCTCCTCAGATTGCCGAGCGCATGGAAGAGATTCGCCTTCACGGTGCCGACCGAGTTGCCGAGGATGTCGGCAATCTGCTGATGCGAGAGCTCGTGATACGTGCGGAGGATGAGCGTGGCGCGCTGCTTCTTCGGCAGCGCCTGGATGGCCCGGCGCACGGCTCGCGCGCGCTCACGGCGGTCGAGCCCGGCGCCCGGACGCTCGGTGCGCGTGTCCTCGATGCGGTCGCCCGCGTCGAGCGCCTCGGTGGACAGGCTCTTCAGGCTCACCTTGTTGAGGCACACGTTCACGGCAATGCGGTAGAGCCACGTCGAGAGCGCCGACTGGCCCTTGAACTGCCCGAGCCCGCGCCAGGCCCGGACGAACACCTCCTGCGCCAGGTCGCTGGCATCCTCGTGGTTGTTCACGAAGCGGTAGCACACCTGGTAGACACTGCGCCGATGGCGCACGACGATCTCGTCGAACGCCTCGCGGCCGCCCGCAGCGGCCAGCACCACCAGCTGTGCGTCGTCTTGATGCTCCAACGCCGGCGCAGGAGCCTGCTCGGCCGCAGGTGTCACCACCTTGACCGACCACTCCATGGGCGCCGACCAGCGGCGAATGGCTGAGCCATACGGCATGATGCGCGGACTTCCTCTGGCAGGTTAGACCGGTGTTTTCGCCAAAGGTTGACTTTCGCCTTTCCTTTGGTTACCCTCGCTCCAGTCGCCGGGATTTTCCCCGTCTCTTCGCCCCGGCCGGGAGGCACCTTGCAGCCGCTCACCAAGCGCCAGCGCGAGATTCTGACCTACTTGAACGAGTTCATCCAGCAGCATGGCTACGCGCCCAGCCTGGAGGAAATCGGTCACCGCTTCAACCTCTCGTCGCTGGCGACGGTGCACAAGCACCTCACCAACCTCCAGGACAAGGGCTTCATCCGCCGGTCCTGGAACCGCTCGCGCTCGGTCGAGCTACTGCCCAGTCGTGCGGGCGGCCGGGCCATCGACCTGCCGATGCTGGGGTACGTCGCGGCCGGCATGCCCATCGAGGCCGTCACCTCGGGCGAATCCATTGCCGTACCCGAGTCGCTCGTGGCCGGACGGCGCGACACCTACGTGCTTCGGGTGAAGGGCGAGTCGATGATCGAGGAGCAGATTCGCGACGGCGACTGGGTGGTCGTCGAAGACCGGAAGTCGGCCGATAACGGCGAAATGGTCATCGCGCTGGTCGGTGGCCAGGACGTCACGCTCAAGAAGTTCTACCGCGAAGCCGGGCGCATCCGCCTGCAGCCCGCCAACCCCACCATGCAGCCCATTTATGTCGACCCGGACGGCGTGCAAATCCAGGGCGTGGTGGTGGGCGTCATGCGTAAGTACTAGCGGCCCCGGGGGCTTTGGGCTTCAGCCGGCCGGGGGAATCCGATAGGCTTGAGCCCCAGGGCCCTTATGACCGACCGCAAACAAATCAACTTCACGATCATCCCGGACGACGACAGCCAGCAGCCGCGGACCTACGCGAACTTCTGCGCGGTGAATCACACGCCCTTCGACTTCACGCTCACCTTCTGCGAGGTGCAGCCGCTGTCGGAGAAGGAAATCCGCGACGCCGAGGCCGAGCACGTGGTCAAGGCGCCGGTGCGTGCGAAGGTCGTCTTGCCCGTGCAGTTCGTGCCGACGCTGATCGCCGCGCTGCAGGAGAACCTACGTATCTACTCCGAGTCGCACGCGCCGCAGCCCGCGCCGGCTCCCGGCAAGGGACCCGTGCACTAGGCGGTCATGAAGACCCCGGTCGAAGCGCGGCGCATCCTCGCGGCGCTCGAGAAGCATCACCCCAATGCCGACACCGAGCTCGCGCATCGCAACGCGTTCGAGCTGCTGGTGGCCACGATCCTGTCGGCGCAGTCCACCGATCGCAGGGTGAACGAGGTGACGCCCGCGCTGTTCGCGACGTACCCAGACGCCCGCGCGCTGGCGAAGGCGAATGCCGACGAGCTCGAGACCCTCATCCACTCCACCGGCTTCTTCCGCCAGAAGGCGCGCGCCCTGCTGGGGATGTCGCAGGCGCTGGTCGCCGAACACGGCGGCGAGGTGCCGAGGTCAATGGATGCCCTCACGGCCCTGCCCGGCGTGGGTCGCAAGACCGCCAACGTCGTGCTCGGCCACGCACTTGGCGTACCCGGCCTGCCGGTGGACCGCCACGTGCTGCGCGTGACCAACCGCCTGGGGCTGGTGCACTCGGACGATCCCGTGAAAGTGGAGGCGGCGCTTGGTGCCCTCTTCCCGAAGAAGAAATGGACGCAGGCTTCCGACACGTTCATCCTGCACGGCCGCCGCATCTGCAAGCCAACGCCGCAGTGCCGCATCTGCTTCGCGCGTCCGCTCTGCGACTACGCGCAGCGATGACCAGGACCCAGTTCCGCGCGCTCGTGGCCGAAGCCATCGACACCATCCCGACGCGATTTGCACGTGAAGTCAAGAACGTGGCCATTGTCATCGAGGACGAGCCTTCCGCCGAGTTGCTCGAGGAGATGGAGATGGGTCTTGACGAGGTGCTGTTCGGGCTCTACCAGGGGACACCGCTGCCCGAGCGGCAATGGAGCTACGGCAACGCGCTGCCGGATCGCATCACGCTGTACCAGTTTCCCATCGAAGACGAATGCGAGGGTGACGAGGACTGCATCGTGATGGAGATTGGCGACACGCTCATCCACGAGCTGGGCCACTACTTCGGGATGAGCGAGGACGAGATCATGGAGATCGAGGAGCGTTACTGGCGTGGTGAAAGCTCGTAAGCGGTTCGGTCAGCACTTCCTCGAGCCCGCGTGGGTGACCAAGCTGGTGAACGCCCTCGACGCCAGGCCCAACGATGCGTTCGTCGAGATCGGCCCCGGACGCGGGGCCATCACGCGCCCGCTGGCGGCGCGCGTGGGCCGGCTGCTGGCCGTGGAAGTGGACCGGGACCTGGTCGCCGCCCTTGTGGCGGACGGGCTGCCGACGCTCACCGTCGTCCAGGGCGACGTGCTCGACGTGGACCTGGCCGCCGCCATCGAGCAGTGGCAGCAGGCCCCCCTGGACGCCGCGCACTCCGTGCGCATCGTTGGCAACCTGCCCTACAACATCTCGTCACCCATCCTGTTCAAGCTGCTGGCCCTGGCCGCGGCCACCGGAGGGGTGACCGACGCCACCCTGATGCTGCAGCGCGAGGTGGCCGATCGCCTGACCGCTGGCCCGGACACCAGGGAGTACGGAGTCCTGTCCATCCAGGCGGCCCTGCATGCGGACGTGACCCGGGTGCTGGCGCTGCCGCCCGGGGCGTTCCGGCCCCCGCCGAAGGTCTCGTCTGCCGTGGTCCGGCTGGTGTTTCGGCCGCCCCGGGTAGCGGTTCGGGACGAGGCCCTGCTGGTCGCGATGGTCCGGTCGATCTTCACCCAGCGCCGCAAAACCCTGAACAATGCCCTGAAGCCGTTTGCCGAGGCGCGCGCTCGGAAGGCCGCCGAAGCCCTGACCACCGCCGGCCTGGACGGCCAGCGCCGTCCTGAGACGCTGCAGCTCATTGAACTGGCACGACTTGCGGACGTTTTTGCTTCGACGCCTCCCCCGCCCGTGCTATAGTTCCGACCGAAAACCCGCCTCTTCCTCAGGCACTCCCAGCGCCTGACACTGCCGTTGTGTGGAGCCCGTCCCCGGGCCCCGCGCTGGCTGGGATTCTGCGCATGCTTGGTTCGGCTCCTGCGGACATGTCCGCCGGTGCGTTGTCGGTAGACGTGGTGCCGCTCGGCGGCCTGGGCGAGTTCGGCCTCAACATGATGGCGATCTCGTGTGGAGATACCACCATCGTCATCGACGCCGGCGCCATGTTTCCCGAGCCCGACCTGCCGGGCGTGGACCTCATCGTCCCCGACCTCGCGTATCTCGAGTCGCGCCGCGGCCAGGTGAAGGCGCTGGTGCTGACGCACGGCCACGAGGATCACATCGGCGCGGTGCCGTACGTGCTGACGCACGTCAGCGGCCCGGTCTACGGCACGCCGCTGGCGCTGGCCCTGGTCCAGCCCAAGATCGAGGAGCACGACATCGAGCACGGGCCCGGCTATGTGCCGGTGAAGCCCCGTGATGTCGTGACGATTGGACCGTTCACCCTGGAGTTCATCCGCGTCACGCACAGCATGCCCGACTGCGTGGCGGTGGCCATCACCACCCCGCAGGGCGTGCTGCTGCACACGGGCGACTTCAAGATCGATCAGACCCCGCTCGACGGCGAGGCGTTCGACCTGCCGCGCTTCGCGCAGCTGGGGGCGGCGGGGGTGCTTGCCCTGCTGTGCGACAGTACGAACGTCGATCGCCGCGGGTTCACCGGCTCGGAACGCGAGGTCGAGGACGCGTTCGAGGAGATCTTCACCGCCACCGAGGGACGGCTGGTGGTGGGCACGTTTGCGTCCAGCCTCTACCGCCTGCAGATCCTGGTGGACCTGGCCGCGCAGTTCGACCGCAAGGTGGCGTTCATCGGGCGCAGCATGGAGCGCAATTCGCAAATCGCGCAGAAGCTGGGCCATCTCCACCTGCCGACCGGCACGGTCATCAAGGACAGTGACGTGCCGAACTTCCCTGCCCAGGACCTGCTGTGCCTGGTCACGGGCGCGCAGGGCGAGCCGAACGCGGCTTTGTCTCGCATCGCGATCAACGACCACCGCTACGTGCGCCTGGCCGACCGCGACCGCGTCGTGCTCTCGGCGCGCGCCATTCCCGGCAACGAGAAGGCCATCGGCCGCGTCATGAACCACCTGGCCCGCCGGGGCGTGGAGGTCATCACCGAGGCGGACAAGCACGTGCACGTGTCGGGTCACGGATCGGGGGAAGAGCTCAAGCTGATGCTCTCGCTGGTGAGGCCGCGGTATTTCATCCCCATTCACGGGGAATACCGTCAGCTGGCCCGGCACGCACGCGTGGCCGAGATCGTCACGGGCGGCCTGCCCGAACCGGTGACCGTGCTGATGGCCGAGGACGGCGACGTCGTGCGCTTCGACGCCGCGGGCGGCCGGCTGCACGACAAGACGCCGACCGGCCGCGTGCTCATCGACAGCACGCGCGTGGGCGAGGTGAACGACGAGGTGCTGCGGGACCGCCGGCACATCGCCGCCGACGGCGTCGTGGTGCCGGTGATGGCGATCAATCGACAGACCGGCGTGCTCGAGGGCGTGCCCGAGCTGCTGGTGCGGGGCTTCGTCACCGCGGACGACCCTGGCCTGCTGTCGGAGGCCGCCGCGATGCTGAGCGAAGTCATCGAGGGGTGCAGCGTGGAAGAACGCACCGACCCCGGACTCATGCAGGAGCGCGTGCGCACCGAGGTGCGACGCTACCTGCGCAAACGGACCGGCCGCCGCCCCCTGGTGCTGCCGGTCGTCATGGAGATCTGACGTGCCCTCTGTCTCTGCTTCGGGCTCGACCCTGTCCAGACGCGTCAGCGAGATCGTCGGCGTCGCGCTGTTCGCCGCCGCGCTCATCTGGCTCGTCGCGCTGGCCAGTTACGACCCCAACGACCAGGCCTGGTTCTTCAGCGCCGGCTCGAATGACGCGCCCGTCAACTTCGCGGGTCGCGTCGGGGCCTTCCTGGCCGAGCTGTCGTTCCAGCTCCTGGGCTACGCATCGTTCCTCATCCCCGCGGTGACGGCCGTGGTGGGCTGGCGCTACTTCTGGTGCCGGTCGGTGACGGCGGCCTACACGAAGCTCACCGGTGCGTCGCTGCTCTTCGCGTGCGCGAGCGCGTTTCTCGCCATCACGGTGGGCCGCGTGGAACTGGGCCCGCGCGACTTCCCGGCGGGCGGCTATGTCGGCGAGTGGATTGGCGGATGGATGGCCGACTTCCTGAGCCGGACCGGATCGATCATCGTGCTCATGGCGGTGATGGCCGGGGCCGTCATCCTGGCCACCCAGTTCTCGTTCGGCCACCTGTTCGGCGTGATGTTCGCGATGTTCGGCCATCGCCTGCGGCGGCTTGGCGCCAACCTGCGCGAGTGGCGCGCGGAGCGCGAGCGGGCCCGTCAGCGTCGCGAGGTGCTCGCCAAGCACGGCAAGAAGGACGCGCCCGAGCCGGTGAAGGCACCGAAGGTGGCCCGCGTGGTCGAACGCCCGGCTGCCCCGCCCCCGCCGCCTTCCCGCCCGCCCGTGCGGGACGATGACGACGATGATGAGCGCGTGGCCGGTGCCGGCGCGCCGCCGGTGGTGCAGAAGAAGGCGCCCCCGCGACTGCCCGCCACGCAGCCCCTGCCGCTGCCAGAGCCCGAACGGACGCCGGCCGAGCGCCGGATGGGCGGCTTCATGCTGCCGCCGCTGACGCTGCTCGATCCGCCAAAGGCCGAGCAGAAGATCGACGAGCGCGAGCTGATGGACGCGGCCCGCCTGCTCGAGGAGAAGTGCCACGAGTTCTCGGTCGAAGGCTCGGTGGTGCAGATTCACCCCGGGCCGGTGGTCACGACCTTCGAGTTCAAGCCCGACGCCGGCGTGAAGTACTCGAAGGTCACGGGACTGTCGGACGATCTGTGCCTGGCCATGAAGGCCGAATCGGTGCTGATCGATCGCATACCGGGCAAGTCCACGGTGGGCATCCAGATTCCGAACCCGAACCGCGAGGCCATCTCGTTGCGCGAGCTCCTGCAGTCGGAAGCCTACACGCGCACGGCCTCGAGGCTGACCCTGGCGCTTGGGAAGACCATTCACGGCGAGCCGTACATGGCCGACCTGGCCACCATGCCGCACCTGCTCATCGCGGGCTCGACCGGCACTGGCAAGTCGGTGGGCCTCAACGCGATGCTCACCAGCCTGCTCTATCGCGCGACACCGGACGACGTGCGGCTCATCATGATCGATCCCAAGCGGCTCGAGCTGGGCATGTACGAGGACATCCCGCACCTGCTGTCCCCGGTGGTGGTCGACCCGAAGAAGGCCGCCAACGCGCTGCGCTGGGCGGTGCGCGAGATGGAAGAGCGCTACAAGACCCTGGCGGCGTTCGGCGTGCGCAACATCGATCAGTACAACCGCAACGTCCGCGCGATGATCGAAGCCAAGGAAGTGCCCGCCGAGGCTGAGCCGCCTCGTCCCCTGCCGATGATTGTGGTCGTGGTGGACGAGCTCGCCGATCTGATGATGGTGGCGGGCAACGAGGTGGAAGAGTCGATCTGCCGGTTGGCGCAGATGGCGCGCGCGGTGGGCATCCACCTCATCCTCGCCACCCAGCGGCCTTCGGTGGACGTCATCACCGGCCTCATCAAGGCCAACCTGCCGTCGCGCATCTCGTTCCGCGTGTCGTCGAAGATCGACTCGCGCACCATTCTCGACAGCAACGGCGCCGAACAGCTCCTCGGCAAGGGCGACATGCTGTTCCTGCCGCCGGCCTCGTCGCGCCATATCCGGCTGCACGGCCCATACATCTCCGAGCAGGAGTCGGCGCGCCTGGCCAGCTTCCTGCGCAAGCAGGGCAGGCCGACGTTCGACGAGACCATCACGGCCGACGACAAGAAGGGCGGCCCCGAGGATCTGGAGCTCGACAAGGACGAGCTCTACGACGAGGCCGCGCGCATCATCGTGCAGAGCGGACAGGCATCCATCTCGTACCTGCAGCGCAAGATGCGCATCGGGTTCAGCCGCGCCGCGCGGTTGGTCGACATGATGGAAGCCGAAGGCCTGGTGTCCCCCGCCACCGGAGGCAAGGCCCGCGAGGTCCTCGTGGGACGCGATTACTTCGACGAAGTGGACGCGCAACTTCGATGAGCGAGCTACCCATGTCACGAATCGCCGCGATTGTCCCGCTGCTGGCGCTGCTGGCGGGCGCGTCGCCCGCGTGGGCGCAGACCGCCGAGGTGCGCTATGAACGCGCCCTCGCGCGCGAGAGTCCCCTGCGCACGCGGCTCGATGCGGACACCGAGTTGACGCCGGCCGAGCGTGCAGACACCCTGCGAGAGGTCACCCGCCTGGTGACGGCCTACGAGGGCATCGTTCGCCGGTTCCCGCGATCGGGCTATTCCGACAACGCGCTGTGGCAGGCTGCCAGCCTCACCGACACAGCCTATCGCCGCTTCGCCCGAGCCGACGATCGCGCCAGGGCCATGCGGTTCTACGCGTGGCTGGTCCGGGAGTACCCCAGCAGCCCCTATGTCAGGCGTGCCCGTTCGCAGATGGCGGGTCTCGAGCAGGCGAAGTCCGTCGAGGCCGCGGTGCAGCCGGCACCTTCCGCGCCGGAACCGCCTGTGCCCGCGCCTGCCAGCGTCCCGGTGCCCACGCTCACCGGCGCCTCGATGGAGGCCGAACCGGTCATGTCCCCGAGCGGCTCGCGCGCGGTGATCGGCGCCATCCAGCGTGCGGTGCTCGCCAACACCGTGCGCGTCACCCTCGAGCTCGACCGCGAGGTGGCGTACCATGAAGAACGGATCAGCGGGCCCGACCGCGTCTTCTTCGATCTGAAGGCCGCGCAGCTGGCGCCAGAGCTCGTGGATGCCGTGCTGTCGTTCCCGGACGACATCGTCCGGCAGATCCGCACCGGCCGGCATCCCAACGGAACCGTCCGCGTGGTCCTCGACCTCGATGGCGTGGCCCGCTACAGCGTCTTCACGCTCTACAACCCGTTCCGGCTGGTGATCGATTGCGAGCGTGCCGTGGCGGCGCCGCCGCGACAGGCCACGGTGACCATGCCGGAGCGCGTTACGAGCGGGCCTGCAGGCCACGCGACCGACGCGACAGCCCCCGGCACGCCGCCGTCAACGGGCGCGGCGCCGGCGGTTCCCGTAGTGACCCCCGCCGAGGTGCGCCCGCCGGCCAGTCTGCCGGCCGCGGCAGTGGCCGACCCGCCTCCGGCTCCGGCCCTGCCGGCGTCGAACGCAGCAGGCGGCTTCTCCCTCTCGCGGCAGCTCGGGCTCCGCGTCTCGCGCATCGTCATCGATCCCGGCCATGGCGGCCGCGACCCCGGATCGATGGCGCACGGCATCAGGGAGGCGGATCTGACGCTGGACGTGGCCCTGCGGCTCGAGAAGCTGTTCCAGCAGGAGGACGGCGTCGAGGTGGTGCTCACCCGGCGCACCAACGTGTACGTCCCCCTGGAGGAGCGCACGGCCATCGCGAACCGCGAAAGCGCGGACCTGTTCCTCTCCATTCACGCGAACGCGAGCCGGAACACCGCAGCCCGGGGCGTCGAGACCTACTACCTGAGCTTCGCCTCGTCGCCGGACGCCGAGGCCGTGGCCGCGCGCGAGAACTCCGCGTCCGAACGCGCCATGCACGCGCTGCCCGACATCATCAAGGCCATTGCGCTCAACAACAAGCTGGACGAGTCGAAGGATCTGGCGGCGATGGTGCAGGAGACGATGACCACGCGCCTGCGGCGATCGAACCGCAACCTGAGGAACCTCGGTGTGAAGAAGGCGCCCTTCGTGGTGTTGATTGGCGCGGGCATGCCGAGCGTCCTGGCCGAAATGTCCTTCCTCACGAACCGGCAGGAGGCGCAGCTGCTGAAAACGGCCGGCTACAAGCAGCGCATCGCCGAGGCGCTGCACGAGGCCGTGATGCGCTACCGGCGGTCGCTCAAGCGGCAGTCGACGATCGCGGACCGACCCTAGACCTTGAAGAGGTCGTGCTGACCGCCGCGGGCCTCGATGATGGTGATGGCGCGGCGGGAACGATACCAGGTGAACAGGATGCCCGCCGTGATGCCGGCGATGACGGCCGCCACCATGATGACGCCGGTGAGGCCGAAGGCCGCCACGGCGAAGTCGATCATGCTCAGCCCGGGCGTGGGCTCCTTACCGACCTCGACGATCGTGACCGTCGGGATGGGGCCGTCTGGAACCTGGTTCGGTGGCTGTTGGAGCAGCACGAATTCAGTGTAGCACCCCGCTAGCGAGGCAGCGCGGCGCGCCCCAGCTCCACGAGCGTGCGGATGATGGTGCCGGTCGCCCCGCGGGGCATCCAGGCCTTGGCCTCGTCCGCCCATGCGGTGCCCGCGATGTCGAGGTGGGCCCAGGGCCCCGTGCCCGCGAACTCCTTCAGGAACATCGCGGCGGTCACGGCCCCGGCCGGCCGGCCCGGGCTGTTCAGCATGTCGGCGATGTCGCTCTTCAGGGTTTCCTTGTACTCGTCGAAGAGCGGCAGCTGCCAGACCTTCTCGCCTCCCCGATCCGCGGCGGCGCGGATGGCATCCACCCACGGCTGCGGCGTCCCGAACAGTCCCGTCGTGATCTTGCCGAGGGCGACGATGCAGGCGCCGGTGAGGGTGGCGACGTCCACCAGGTGCGTCGCGCCGATCTGCCGGGCGTACCAGAGGGCGTCCCCCAGGATGAGCCGTCCCTCGGCGTCGGTGTTGTTCACTTCGACGGTGAGGCCCGACGCGCCACGCAGGATGTCTCCGGGCTTGAGTGCCCGGCTTCCGGGCATGTTCTCGGCCGAGGCCACGACAGCCACGACGCGAACGGGCAACCGGAGCAGCGCGATGGCACGGAGCGCCGCGACCACGGTGGCGGCCCCGGCCATGTCGTCCTTCATCCGCTCCATGCCCTCGGCGGGCTTGATCGAGATGCCGCCGGTGTCGAACGTGATGCCCTTGCCCACCAGGCCCAGCGTGGCGTCGGTGGGGGCGTCCGCCGGCTCGTAGCGGGCCACCAGCATCCGTGGCGGCTCGGCGCTCCCGCGCCCCACGCCGAGCAGGAGACCCATGCCCATGGTCTCGAGCCTGCGCTCGTCGAAGATCTCGACGCTGACGCCGTCGACCGAGGCGAGCGACGCGGCCTTCTCGGCCAGCGTCCTGGGCACCAGGAAGTTCCCCGGCTCGTTGATCAGCACACGCGCCGAGTTCACCGCGTCGCCCACGATGCGTCCGGCGGTCGCGCGGTCCAACCCGCCAGCCGCCGCCGACACCACGGTCACGTCCGACAGGAAGAAGCGCGGCTCGGGGCGGCTCTTGTGGATGGCGCCGTCGAAATTGGCCACGGTGAAGGCCTCGCCCAGGATGTCGATGCGGCCTGCGGCGTCCATGTGTCCCGGCTCGACGTCGACCCAGGCCACGCGCGCGCGGCGCTGCTGGCGCGCCATCGAGACCGCTGTCGCCGCCATCCGCCGGAAACGCTCCGGGCCCATCTCGCCCCGGGGGCCACCGCTCACGAACACCATGCGCGAGGCGGCCCAGCCGCTCCCGACGATGGGCGCGCCGAATGTCTCGAGCGACTTCGGCGTGAACTCCCCGCGGGCGAGCGCGGCGCTGAGGGCGCCACCCACGGCGGCGTCGAACTCGGCAACGGTGGAGGTGACGTGGTCTTCGGCTAGCGGCACGACCACCAGGTCGGCTTCGACCGAGGGAGGCGGACCGCTCACCACATGAAGGCGGGGGACTTCGTACGCGACAGGCATCGGCAGAGGGCTCGTGCGTGCGCTTGCTCCAGAGGGGCCACTGGGCGCGCGCCACGCCAGACCCGGTAGTTTATCACCCGGTGGCCGCCCGATGGCCGCCCGCGGCTGCGCGGTTTGTGCGCGAGGGCGCCTCGTTGAACGAGGCCGTCACAGCGACGGCATGAGCCAAAAAGCGCAGGACACGACCACGTTGTAAACAACGAACACGATAGCCGCATAGCCGATGATGTCGCGGAAGTCGATGCGTGCCGCGGCGAGCAGCGGCAGCGCCCAGAACGGTTGGATGATGTCGGTCGCCATGTCCCCCCACGCATAGGCCAGCACCACCTGGGGCGTCGGCACGCCGAGGCGCATGGCGGCATCCACCAGGTAAGGCGCCTCGATGGCCCACTTCGATCCACCGGACGGGACGAAGTAGTTCACCAGGCCCGAATACCAGTACAGCCAGACCGGCAGCGTCTCGGGTGTGGCAATCGACGCGATCGCCTCCCCCACCAGTTGCGCCAGGGCCGTGCCCTGGATGACCCCGTACATGCCGGCATAGAACGGGAACTGCAGCACGACCCCTGCCAGCAGGCCCGCGCCACGCTCCGAGGCCGCGAGCAGGGACGCGGCCGAGGGGTGCAGCGCCACGGCCAGCATGAGGACCGTGAAGTTCAGCACGTCGAGGGTGAGCGCGAAGCCGTGGGTGGCGAAGTACCACGTCAGCCAGGACCCGCCGCAGATCGCGACCGCGAGCGTGAGAAGCCGCGAATGGTCGATGCGGCTGGCGATCGACGGCGTCGCCGGCGGCTGCGGTGGATCGAAGCGCTCCAGCCGATCGAGCAGCGCCGCATCGATGGGGCGCGCCTCCCCTTCCGGGGGGTGCAGGACGGCCGCCATGATGACGAGCAGCGAGACGACCACCACGGTCAGCCCGAGGTTGAACGCGCTGAAGATGGTCGCCGACACCGGGATGAGGCCGATGGTGGGCTCGAGGAAATGGCCGGGTGTGGCGACGAGCAGCGGGGCCGATGCCGACAGCCCTGCGTGCCAGGTGGCGCCCATGCCGAAATAGGCCGCGCACACCAGCAGGCGGTAGTCCACGCGAGGCTGGGCCCGGACGACGTGGCGCACGAACATGGCGCAGCCCACGAGGCTGAGCCCCCAGTGCACCCAGGCGAGGAGCATGGACACCAGTGCCATGAGCACGACGGCCCCGCGGGGGCTTCGCGCCAGGCGCGCCAGGCGAGCGAAGGCGCGGTCCACGATCGGCGCCGTGGACACGAGGTATCCCGAGAGCACGACCAGGGCCATCTGCATGGCAAACGGCACGAGCGTCCAGAACCCGTTGCCCCACTCGATGACGATGCGTGACGGCGATGCGCCGGCCACGGTGAAGGCCAGCGCAAAGGTGACGAAGGTGAGGATGAGCGCGATGGCAAACGCGCTGGGGACCAACCGCGCGGTCGCGGCGCTCAGGCGAATGGCGAGGGTGGCGAGCATGGAAAGTGAGAAGTGGCCGAATCTTACTTCTCACCTCTCACTTTTCACTTCTCCCTTTCTCAGGCCCTGACTTCAATCGGCGGCGGGGTCGTGTTCCACCGGCCGAAGCCGGTCAGTAATGTGGCGCCGAGACCGATGGTCCACACCAGGAACTCGGCCACGGCGCCGGCGATGAGCACGCCGAACGCGGCCAGGCGCAGTGGCTCGGGTGCGATGCCCAGCAGACGGGCCAGGAGCGTTGGCGTGATGATGAGGACCATGCCCATGGCGGTGGCGAGGAGGGCACTGCGCGGCCGCCAGCCGAGGCGGTCCTCCAGCCACTCGCCCAGGCGACAGGCCAGTGCCGTGAACCCCAGGAGCAGCGCCACCAGCGCGACCAGGATGGCGACCGGAACCAGCAGGAAGACGAATGGCAGGCCGATGATGGTCAGGCCGAGCGCAAGGGAGAACACCAGGACCACCGGCAGGAACAGCACTTCGGCGGCGAGCCCGACGATCGCCGCGCGCACGGGCTCGGCGGCGGCGGCGCGCCCGACCCGGGCCACGGGGCCGCGCGCCACCAGCAACACGAGGAGCATCAGCACCGCCAGGATGGAAAGCCGGAAGAGCGTGGCCGCCAGGCTGAGCCACCGCCCGGTGTTGCCGAACTCCAGCCGGGGCCACCAGCCGAAGAGCCCCGTGCGGCGCGACCAGTCCCCGAACGAGACGTAGCTGACACCTCCAGAGAGGCGGGCTCCCTGGTCGCGGACGAGCGTCCCGCCCACCAGCACCACGTCGCCGCGGACATCGGCGGTGGGGCCGAGGTGCAGGTCGCCGCCCACCACCAGGATGCCTTCCCCGACACGGCCGTCGATGCGGGCCGAGCCGCCCACGACCGCCACGCCGTCGGTCACTTCCTCGTCTGCGGTGACGACGACGTCCTGTGCGACGGCGAGGCGGGAACCGGTGAGCCGGTAAGTAGGCGGCGCGGGCGCGCCCGGCGCAGATGGTGGCGGTGGTGCGGCGGGTTGAGCCGAGCCCGGTGCGGCCGCCGCGAGCAGGAGGATCGCGAGCAGGAGTTGGGTGCGCACGTCACTCTGGACAGACGTGCCGCCCCCGGCCGAAGTTCCGTCAGAACCGGCCGACCGGGCCCTCCACATGGAGCTTCGCGCCCGTGGCGGCGCGCACGGCCTCCTCGGTGGTGTCGCCCGCGATCTCGCGCAGCACGAGGCCCCCCGGCTTCACGTCGATGACCGCCAGTTCGGTGACGATCTGGCTCACCACCCGCACGCCCGTCAGCGGCAGCGTGCAGCGCTTCAGGATTTTGTGCCCGCCGTCCCTGGTCGTGTGTTCCATGGCAATGATCACGCGGCGCGCGCCGGCCACCAGATCCATGGCGCCGCCCATCCCCTTCACCATCTTGCCGGGGATCATCCAGTTGGCCAGGTTGCCGTGCTCGTCCACCTCGAGCGCGCCGAGGACGGTAACGTCCACGTGGCCCCCGCGCACCATGGCGAACGAGTCGGCGCTGCTGAAGTAGCACGCGCCGGGCAGTTCCGTGACCGTCTCCTTGCCGGCGTTGATGAGGTCGGGGTCAACATCGGCGTCCGCCGGATAGGGCCCCACGCCCAGCATGCCGTTCTCGGAGTGCAGGGTGATGTGCACGCCGGCCGGCACGAAGTTGGCCACCATCGTCGGCATGCCGATGCCGAGGTTCACGTAGTCGCCGTCCTTCAGCTCCCGCGCGATGCGGGACACGATGCGCTCGCGCTTATCCATGGGAGACGGTCCGTTTCTCGATGCGCTTCTCGTAGTGGGCGCCCTGCAGGATGCGTTTCACGTAGATGCCGGGCGTGTGCACCAGGTCGGGCTCGATCTCGCCAGGCGCGACCAGGTGCTCCACCTCCGCGATGGTGACGCGTGCGGCGGTCGCCATCATCGGGTTGAAGTTGCGGGCGGTCTTCCGGTACACGAGGTTGCCGACGTGGTCGCCCTTCCAGGCCTTCACGAACGCGAAGTCGGCCTTGATCGGCATTTCGAGCACGAACGCTCGCCCATCGATCTCACGGATCTCCTTTCCTTCCGCGATCAGCGTGCCCACGCCGGTGGGCGTGAAGAAGCCGCCAATCCCCGCCCCGCCGGCGCGAATCCGCTCCGAGAAGGTGCCCTGAGGAACGAGCTCGACCTCGATCTCCTTCTGCAGGAACTGGCGCTCGAACTCCTTGTTCTCGCCCACGTAGGTGGAAATCATCTTCCGCACCTGCCGGGCCTTGAGCAGCGGGCCGATGCCGAAATCGTCGGTCCCGGCGTTGTTGCTGATCATGGTGAGGTTGCGGGCGCCGCGCCGGAGGAGCGCTGCGAGCAGGTTCTCGGGAATGCCGGAGAGGCCGAAACCGCCAACCAGGATCGCCGCGCCGTCGTGGATGTCGGCGACCGCGGCGTCGGCAGTGTCGATCACCTTGTTCATCGGTCAATTATGGATCGAAGGTGAAGCGGTGGGCACGGGCGAACAGCGCGTCCACCTGCGCGCGGTCGGCCAGGCTGTCGGCCGCCGACTCGAGATCGCGTGCGAGTGCGCGCAGCAGCGGCGCGATGCACGCGGCGTTGGTCTCGAGGATGGGCGCCCACATCGAGGCGCGGCTGGCGGCCAGCCGCGTGGTGTCCCTGAGGCCGCTGCCCGCGTATTGGAGACCGTCCGCGCCCACGCTCTCGCCCACTCGCGCCAGCAGCGCCGTTGCCACGATCTGCGGCAGGTGGCTGATGGCGGCCACGATCTGGTCGTGCACCTCGCCGTCGCCGGGTATCTCGACGGGGACGGCGCCCAGGGCGGCGACGAACGCACGCGCGCGCCGCACCGCCGATTTCTCCGCGGCGCCCGGAACGAGGAACCATGTGCGGCCCTCGAACAGGTCCGCGCGTGCCTGCGCCGGGCCACTGCTGGTGCCCCCTGCCATGGGATGCCCAGGAACGAACCGCGAGAGGCCCTCCCGCCGCGCCACGGCGGCGATGGCGTGCTTGGTGCTGCCCGTGTCGGTGATGAGCGTCGCGGAGGGCGCCAGGTGCGGAAGCCGCGGAATCAACTGCAGGATGGCGTCGACAGGCGCCGCGAGCACGACCGTCGTCGCACCCGCCAGGCCCGAGAGGTCGTTGCCGCGATCCAGGCTGTCGACAACGGCGCCAGGGAATCGCCGCTCGAACGCCAGTCGCACGGACCGGCCGATCAGCCCGTCACCAACAATCGCCAGCCGCTGGTTCACATCCCTCCAAACCTACGTGCTTTGAACCTGTCGTGCCTTGAACCTGTCGTGCTGTGAACCTACCGTGCCTCGAACCGCCGTGCCTTGAACCTACCGTGCCCAACCCCTTCGTGCCACCGGTTCCAGGCAGATGCTCCGTCCAATCGCGGGCGCGATGATCCGCAGTTCGGCCATGAGCCGATCGAACTGTCCCGGGAACAGCGATTGCGCACCGTCGCTCATCGCATGGTCGGGATCGCAGTGCACCTCGATGAGCAGGCCGTCCGCGCCTGCCGCCACCGCGGCGCGCGCCATCGGCGCCACCTTGTCCCGACGCCCGGTCCCGTGGCTCGGGTCCACGAACACCGGGAGATGGCTCAACTGCTTCACGATGGGAATGGCCGAGATGTCGAGCGTGTTCCGTGTGGCGGTCTCGAATGTCCGGATGCCGCGCTCGCAGAGGATCACCTCGGTGTTACCCCCGGCCAGGACGTACTCGGCGGAGAGCAGCCACTCCTCAATCGTTGCCGAGATGCCGCGCTTCAGCAGGACGGGCTTGCGCACGTGCCCAAGCTCGCGCAGCAGCGTGAAGTTCTGCATGTTGCGCGCGCCCACCTGGAAGATGTCGGCGTAGCGGTCGATGACCTCGATCTGGCTGATGTCCATGACCTCGGTCACCAGCTTCAGGTCGTGCGTGTTCGCCGCGGCGCGCAGCAGGCGCAGGCCCTCCTCGCCCAGTCCCTGGAAGCTGTAGGGCGACGACCGCGGCTTGAACGCCCCGCCGCGCAATCCCTTGGCGCCGGCGCGCTTCACCGCCGCCGCCGTGGCGTTCACCTGCGCCTCGTTCTCGGCCGAGCACGGGCCGGCCATGACGATGACCTCGTCGCCGCCGATGCGGAGGTCGCCGATGTTGATGATGGTGTCGTCGGGTTTGAACGTGCGGCTGGCCAGCTTGTACGGCTCGGTGATGCGCAGCACTTCGTGGACGCCGTCCATCATCTCGATGAGCCGCGGGTCCACTTTGCCGCTGCCGACCACGCCCAGCACGACGCGCGCGGCGCCCGTGGAGCGGTGGACGTCCATGCCGAACTCCACCAGCTTCGCAATCACCTGCTCCACCTGCTCGCCGGTGACCCGTTCCTTCATGACGACAACCATGTTCAGCTCTCAGTCTGTGCCAGTCCTGTTTGACGCTCGCCGTCGAGACGCTGGATCCGCCGCGCCTCGTCCATCACCCGTTCGTACAACCGCACGATGGCATCGTCGGTGAGCGGGCCCCCAAGGCTCGCGTTCACGGCCTTGACGTGTGCCATCACCGTCGCCTCGCGCGTCGGCTCGTAGATGCCCATGCCCTTCTCGCGCTTCAGGCGGCCCACCGCGTAGGCGCAGCGGGCGCGCCGATCCAGCAGCCGGACGATGACCTCGTCCAGCCGGTCGATCTCGTCCCGCAGTGCCTCGAGACTCAGCTCTGGAGCCATCGGACGTACCGCTCCACTTCGTCGAGCAGGCCGGGCTCTCCGCCGTGCTCGGCGATCACGTTGACGAGGGCACTGCCCACCACGGCGGCGTCGGCCCACTGCCCGATGGCCCGCACGTGTTCCGGGCGCGAGACGCCAAAGCCCAGCGCCAGGGGCCTCGTCGTCTCCTGTCGCACGCGGGTGGCCAGGGACTCGGCCGAATCGGCCACGGTCTCCCGCGCGCCGGTGACGCCAAGACGCGAAATTCCGTACAGGAATCCGCTTCCCAGCTCCGCCGCACGTCGAATGCGCTCCACTGTGGTGGTCGGGCTCAGCAGAAAAATTGTATCAATCCCCGCCGCCTGAAAGCGGCCGCGCAGCTCCTCGGCCTCTTCCGGTGGCACATCCAGCGTGAGCACCCCGTCCACGCCGGCCGTTCGGGCCCTCGCGACGAAGGCGTCGAGGCCCAACCGTAGTATCGGATTGGCGTAGCTGAAGATGACGATGGGCGCGCGAATGTCCTTCCGCACCTCCGCGAGCATGTCCAGGACCCCGCCCAGCGTGGCGCCGGCCGCCAGCGCCCGCTCCGTAGCCCGCTGGATGACCGGGCCGTCGGCCAGGGGGTCCGAGAACGGAACGCCCACCTCGAGCACGTCGGCGCCAGCGGCGTCGAGCCGCTTCAGGATGTCGCCGGTGACCGCGAGGCTCGGGTCCCCGGCCGTCACGTACGTGACCAGGCCCGTCCGCTTCTCCTCCCGGATGCGGCGGAAGGCGTCGTCAATTCGCGACACGGTCGGCTCCCTTCAGCAGGCCTTCCACCGTCTGTACGTCTTTGTCGCCGCGGCCGGAGAGGTTCACCAGCAGCACGGCGCCCGGATGGAAGTCCCGCCCGTGCCGCCGCACGTAGGCGATGGCGTGGGCCGACTCGAGCGCGGGGATGATGCCCTCGAGCCGCGCCAGTTCCTGGAAGCCGGACAGCGCGTCGGCGTCGGACGCGTGGTGATACTCGGCGCGCCCCGTCTCCTGCAGGTAGGCATGCTCGGGGCCGACCGCCGCGTAGTCCAGACCGGCCGACACCGAATGCGTGGGCTCGATGTTGCCGTGCGCATCCTGCAGCACCCACGTCCGCGTGCCCTGCAGCACGCCGGCCGCGCCGCCTGCAAACCGCGCCGCGTGGCGGCCGGGCGTGATGGACTCACCACCCGCCTCGACACCGATCAGCCGCACCCCCGCATCGTCGATGAACGCGTCGAAGATGCCGATGGCGTTGCTGCCGCCGCCGACGCAGGCAATCACGGCATCGGGCAGCCGGCCCGCCTGCTCGAGGCACTGCTGGCGCGCCTCGCGGCCGATGACCGACTGGAACTCGCGCACCATCAGCGGGTAGGGATGCGGCCCGAGGGCCGATCCCAGCAGGTAGTGCGTGTCGTGGGGCCGGGCCACCCAGTCGCGCATGGCTTCGTTGATGGCGTCCTTCAGCGTGCGGCTGCCCGAGTCCACGCCTTCGACGCGCGCGCCGAGCAGGCGCATCCGGAAGACGTTGAGTGCCTGGCGCCGCATGTCCTCGGTGCCCATGTAGACGACGCATTCGAGCCCGAGCAATGCGCAGGCTGTGGCGCTGGCCACGCCGTGCTGCCCTGCCCCGGTCTCGGCGACGATGCGCGTCTTGCCCATGCGCCTGGCGAGCAGCGCCTGGCCGAGGGCGTTGTTGATCTTGTGCGCGCCGGTGTGCGTGAGGTCCTCGCGCTTCAGGAACACGCGCGCCCCGCCGCACGCCTCGCCCAGCCGCGCGGCCTCCCACAGCGGCGTGGGGCGGCCCACGTAGTGGCGCAGCAGCCGATGGAGCTCGGCGCCGAACGTCGCATCCTGGCGGGCCGCGAGGTACTCGCGCTCGAGCGCCTCGATGGGCGCCACGAGCGTCTCGGGAACGAAGCGGCCACCGAACGCGCCGAAGTATCCGCGCGCATCCGGGTCGCGACGGCCGAACCAGTTCGTGCTCATGCCTCTGCTCTCACGGCAGCCACGAAGGCCGCCAGCTTGTCGTGATCCTTCACGCCGGGACTCTGTTCCACCCCTGACGACACATCCACACCGTAAGGCCGCGCCTCGCGGATGGCCGCGGCGACGTTGTCGGCCGTCAGGCCTCCGGCCAGCACCACGGGCCGCGAGCTCGCCACCCTTCGCACGCGCGCCCAGTCGACCGTGCGGCCTGTTCCGCCGCGGCGCACCGAATCGAACGCATCTACCAGCACCGCGGTCCTGCCCGGCACGGGTGGCACGAGGCCGTCACCCTCGGGTGCCAGGTGGACGGCCTGGAGCAACGGCATGCCTGGTGGCAGGACAGGCGCAGTGCCGTGGACCTGCGCTACGTGGATGCCGGCCTCGCGCGCCCGCTCGATCTCGACGGGCGCGGGGTCGACGAAGACACCCACGCGCACGAGGAACGGCGGCAGCGCGGCGACGAGGTCCCGCACGGCCTCCACCGTGACGGCGCGGGGGCTCGGTGGCCACAGCACGAAGCCCAGGGCGTTCACGCCGAGCGCCGCCGCTGCATGCGCATCCTCGGCGCGCGTGATGCCGCACACCTTGATCATCATCGGCCGGCCTCCGCCAGCAGCGCCGCGAGCGCGACGCCGGGGTCGGGTGTCGTCATGAAGCGCTCGCCCATCAGGAACGCGCGATAGCCGAGGGCGCTCAACCTGGCGAGGTCGGCGGCCGACCTGAGCCCGCTCTCGCTGACGGCAATGACCGAGGGAGGGATGCGGCTGGCGAGCCGCTCCGACAGGCCGACATCCACTGCCAGGGTTCGCAGGTTGCGGTTGTTCACGCCCACGATGGTCGCGCCGGCGGCGAGGGCGCGGTCCAGCTCCTCGCCGGTATGCACCTCGACCAGGGTGGCCATCCCGAGCGCGTCGGCCTGCCTGGCGAGGGCTGCCAGTTCGTGGTCCGTGAGTGCCGCCACGATCAGCAACACCGCATCGGCGCCCGCGGCCGCCGCCTCCAGCAGCTGGTAGGGCTCGACGATGAAGTCCTTGCGAAGCAGGGGAAGGTCCACGGCCTTGCGAACGCGGATCAGATGATCGAGCGAGCCGTCGAAGAACATCGGCTCGGTGAGCACCGACAACGCCGCGGCTCCGGCGGCGGCATAGGCCGTGGCGATGGCGACCGGGTCGTAGGCGGCCCGCAACACGCCGCGCGACGGCGAGCGTCGCTTGCACTCCGCGATGACGTTCACGCGGCCGGTCGCGGCCAGGGCGTCGCGAAAGGCCTGCGCGCGCGGTTTCGCCCTGCGCGCCCGTTGGGCCAGGGCCGGCTCGGTCTCGTGCGCCCGCGCGTTGGCCACGCGAATGCGAGTGGCGGCCACGATGGCCTGCAGCAGATCGGGGGCCGCCCGGCTCACGCCCCGCCCTCCTGCCCCGCGCGAGACGCCGCGACCAGCCGTTCCAGGGTGCGGCGCGCGTGTCCGGCGTCGATGGCCTCCGCCGCCCGCGCAATGCCCTCGCGAACGGACGCAGCCTCCCCCGCCACCATCAGGGCCGCACCCGCGTTGAGCAGTACGACGTCTCGCGCCGGCCCCGGCTCGCCGCCGAGCACGCGCGTGACGATGGCCGCATTCACCGTCGCGTCGCCGCCCGCCAGGGCGCCTGCCGCGGCCTTCGCCAGGCCGAAATCCGCCGGGTGCACGTAGAACGTGTGGACCGCGCCGCCGCGGACCTCGGACACCTTCGTGTGGCCGGTGGTCGACAGCTCGTCGAGACCGTCCGCACCGTGCACGACCCATGCGCGCTCGGCGCCGAGCGCCAGCAGCGTGCGGGCCAGCAACTCGGTGAGCTCGGGCCGGGGAACGCCGACGATCTGTCGCGTGGGACGAGCGGGGTTGGTCAGTGGTCCCAGCAGGTTGAACGCCGTCCGTACGCCGAGGTCGCGCCGCGCCTGGGCTGCATGGCGCATCGCGGGGTGGAACGTCGGCGCAAACAGAAACGCGATACCGGCATCGGTCAGCGCCCGCGCGGCGCCCTCGGGCGACATCTGCACGTCCACGCCCAGCGCCTGGAGCACGTCGGCGCTGCCGCAGAGGCTCGAGACCGATCGGTTGCCGTGCTTGGCGACGCGAACCCCGCACGAGGCGATGACCAGGGCCGCCGCCGTCGAGATATTGAAGGTGCCCGACCGGTCGCCGCCGGTGCCGCACGTGTCGAACACGGGCGCGGCGGTCCGCGGCAGCGGGACGGCGTGCTCGCGCATGGTGGACGCCAGCCCCACCAGTTCCGCAGGTCGTTCGCCCTTCATGGCCAGGCCAATCAGGAAGCCCGCGATCTGCGCCGGAGCTGCCTCGCCGCGCATGATGGCGCCCATGGCCGCGGACGCCTGCGCCTCTGTGAGGTCCTCGTGACGCCGCAGCTGCTCGATGAGCTCGGTGAACATGATCTACAGCTCGAGGAAGTTGCGCAGGAGGCGACGGCCGTCCTGCGTGAGCACCGACTCGGGGTGGAACTGGACGCCGTGGATGGGGAGCGTGCGGTGGCGCAGGCCCATCACGATGCCCTCGCCGCGCGTCCGCGCCGTGACGATCAGCTCCTCGGGCAGACCGTCGTCGGCGACGACCAGCGAGTGATAGCGCCCCGCCTCGAATCCGGCGGTCAGGTTCGCGAACACGCCCTGCGCGTCGTGCTCGACGGCGGACGTCTTGCCGTGCACCGGCGCCGGCGCGCGCACGACCTGCCCGCCGAACGCCACCGCGATGGCCTGGTGGCCGAGGCAGACGCCCAGCAGCGGCCGCGACGGGCCGAGCGTGCGGATGACATCCAGCGAGATTCCCGCCTCCTCCGGACGGCCGGGACCGGGCGAGATCAGGATGCGGTCCGGGCCGAGTGCGCGGATCTCCTCCAGCGTGGTTTCGTCGTTGCGCCGGACCACGACCGAGGCCCCCAACTCGCCCAGGTACTGGACGAGGTTGTAGGTAAACGAGTCGTAGTTGTCGATCACCAGCACCATGGCAGCACAACCCTACAGCCCGGCCTGTGCCAGCTCGAGCGCGCGGATCATCGCCCGCGCCTTGTCGCGCGTTTCCTCGTACTCGGCCGTGGGATTCGAGTCGGCCACGATGCCCGCGCCGGCCTGCACACGTGCGCGGCCGCCCTCGAGGATGACGGTGCGGATGGCGATGCAGAAATCCAGGTTGCCGGCGAAATCGAGATAGCCCACCGCCCCGGCATAGAGCCCGCGCCGCGACGGCTCGAGGGCGTTGATGATCTGCATGGCGCGCACCTTCGGCGCGCCAGACACGGTGCCCGCCGGGAAGCACGCGACCAGCGCATCCAGGCGATCGGCATCCTCGGCCAGCGTGCCCTCCACCACCGACACCAGGTGCATGACGTGCGAGTAACGCTCGAGCGTCATGAAGGTGGGCACGCGCACCGTGCCGTAGTCGCAGACGCGCCCCAGGTCGTTGCGCCCGAGGTCCACCAGCATCACGTGCTCGGCCTTCTCCTTCTCGTTGCGCTTCAGCTCTTCGGCCAGCCGCCGATCTTCCTCGTCCGACCTGCCGCGCGGACGCGTGCCGGCAATGGGATGCGTCACCGCGTGACGACCCTCGACGCGCACGAGCATCTCGGGCGACGACCCGACGATGGAGCGGCCGCCCATGCGGATGAAGAACATGTAGGGCGACGGGTTGACGTGCCGCAGTGCGCGATAGACGGTGAACGAATCGACGCCGACCTGGGCCTCGAAGCGCTGCGACAGCACCACCTGGTAGATGTCCCCGGCCGCGATGTGCTCCTTGGCCGAGCGGACCATGCCCTCGAAGGCCTCCTGCGTGACGTTCGACTCGAAGCGGAGCGGCGGCTGATCGGCCGGCCGCTGCAGCGACAGCGCCCGTTCGAGCTCGCGCTCGAGGAACTCGATTTTCGTGCACGCGAACTGGTAGAGCGCGCGCAGGTCCTCGTCGCCCGTGATGCGGGCGTTGGCGATGAGCAGGATCCGGTGCTGCACGTGGTCGAAGGCCAGCACCGTGTCGAAGAGCATGAACCCGGCCTGGTCGGTGTCGGCCGGCCCGGCGTCGGCGGCCCCCACCGCGGGCTCGAACCACGCGGCCGTGTCGTAGCCGACGTAGCCCACCGCGCCGCCCGTGAAACGCGGCAGCCCCGGCACGAACGGTGACTGGAAGCCGTTCATCAGCGATCGCAGCGTCTCGACGAACGGCTTGTCGGTGGTGGTCAGGGCGCCGGCCTGCTCGATGGTGGCCCGGTTGTCGCGCCCGCGCAGGATGAGGAACGGATCCTTGCCCAGGAACGAGTAGCGGCCCACGTGCTCGCCGCCCTCCACGCTCTCGAGCAGGAACGCATAGTCGGAATGCTCGGCCACCTTCAGGAAGGCGGACACGGGCGTCAGCAGGTCGGCGACGATCTCCTTGCAGACCGGCACGAACGTCCCGCGCTTGGCCAGATCGACGAACTCTTCGAACGACGTCAGTTTCATACGCTGTTGATCTCGTGAAGGCGCGCGACCGCGGCATCGCGCATCGTGCGGTCGGGAGGACGGACGCCGGTCCACCAGGCGCACTGCGCCTGCGCCTGCGCCACCAGCATGTCGAGCCCGCCGATGGTGCGGCACCCGTGTGCGGCGGCATCCGCCAGCAGCCGCGTCCGGGGCGGGTTGTAGACGAGGTCGTAGACCAGGCCGCCGTCGAGCGACGAGGCCGGCAGCGGCGATTGATCCACGTGCGGATATGTGCCGACAGGCGTCGCGTTGACGAGGATGTCCCACGATCCCGGCGCTGGTGGCCAGGGAGCGACGCGCGCGCCGGCCAGGCGGGCCACCGCCTCGGCCCGATCCGCTCGGCGCGCACACAGTGTGACGGTGGCCCCGGCCGCGCCCAGGGCGACCGCCACGGCGCGAGCGGCACCACCAGCGCCAACCACGCTCACCCGGGCCCCCGCCACTCCGCCGTGTCGCTCGAGGGGGGCCATGAACCCGGCGAGGTCGGTGTTGATGCCCTCCCACTGGCCGTCGCAGCGTCGCAGCGTGTTGATGGCCTCGGTGCGACGGCTCTCGCTGTCGATGGTCCGGGCGTGATTGAACGCGTCCACCTTGAACGGCGCGGTCACGCTCGCGCCCTTCAGGCCCATCGCCTCGGCAAAACCCAGGAAGTCCTCGTAGCTCTCCGCGGCCAGCGGCAGGTAAACGGCGTCGAGGTCGAGCGCCCGGAATGCCGCGTTGTGCATGGCCGGCGAGACGGAGTGCGACACCGGCTTTCCGAGCACGCCGTAGAAGGCCGTCTCGGCCCCCACTCGTGAGAAGCCGAACTCGTGCTCCATGCGACGCGCAGTGAGCTGTCCCGGTGCCACGGCCGCATCCTCGGCCGCGTAGGTCCAGCACGAGCCGAAGCGCGCGGCCAGCACGCGGGTGGCCACGCCGGACTCTCCCATGGCCAGGACCGACGTCGGCGCGCCGCGACGCTTCGCCATGCCCAGCAGCGGGAGACAGTCCGAGAGGCGGTGGGCCATCACCGCCACCTTCACCGTGCCGGCACCCGTGGCCCCCATCTCCTGGACGCGCGACTGGAGATCGGCCGGCACGCCGTCGAAGTCGTGCATCGAGACCACGAGGCGCTCCCGACCGGCGCCGCCGGCGAAGGCAGGCGTCAGCGCCTTCCACTCCACGTCCACGAACTCCGCCCCGGATTCAAGTGCGCGTTCGAGGATGGCCAGCCTCTCGTCCTCGGGTCCCTGGAAGAACCCGCCTTCCCAGGTCGGCCGGCAGGTGACCATGACCGGAGACCGGCGGCCCGCAAGAGCGCCGTCCACGTCTGGGCGGTCCACCGTGTCGAGACGCAACTCCACCAGATCGGCGCCGGGGAGGGCGTCCCGGCGCGCTCGGAGGTCGGCCATCGTCCGGGCGGCCACGGTCACGCAGAGTCTGGGGTGGGCCATAAATGCAAAAAGCGCCTCTTCAACCGGGGGCTGAAGAGGCGCTTGTCGAGCGTTGGAATCGGCGTGGTGCTACGCGAACCTAGGCTGCCTCTTCTGTGGAGCGCCAATACCACCACGCCGCAAAGACACCCGTCGCCCGCTGGCCAAAGAGACCGGCCACGAGGGGCGACACGGGTGCAACGACTCGAGAGCGCATACGAGCGTCCAAACGGTAACACATCGTCGTAGTATTGGACAAGGACACCCGTTTCACCCTGGCACCCATGACCACTCCCCGCTCGTCGGTCGTTGTCGCCCTTGCCGTCGCGGTCGCCTTCGTCCTCGGGGTCGCCCCCGGGGCGCAGACGCGCCTGATGCCCATCGAAGAGATCCGCCCGGGCATGGTGGGCACCGGCCGCACGGTGTTCTCGGGCTCGAAGCTCGAGGATTTCCAGGTTCATATCCTCGGCGTGCTGCGCAACGTCATTGCCCCGAACCGGGACCTCATCCTGGCGCGCCTCGAGGGCGGGCCCCTCGCGAAGACGGGCGTCATCGCGGGGATGAGCGGCAGCCCGGTCTACGTCGACGGCCGCCTGATCGGCGCGGTCTCGTACGCCCTCGGCCAGTTCGCCACCGAGCCCATCGCCGGCATCACCCCCATCGCGGAGATGACCGACGCCACAACCATGGGGACACCCGGGCCTGCCGCGCGGCCGGTGGCGCTGTCGTGGCCGCCCAGGCCCGAGGAGCTGTTCGAGGTCTGGGCCCGCGACCTTGGTCGATCGCGCCCCACCGCCAGCGTCGGCGGCGCTCCGCTGGCGGGCATGTCCGCGATGGCCGGCGCGATGCTGCGGCCCATTGCCGTACCCCTCATGGCCAGCGGCCTCGAGCCGGGCGTCCTGGAACCTCTCGCGGGCGCGTTCAGCGCCGGCGGCTTCCTTCCCGTGGCGGGCCAGGCGCCCCCCGTGGCTCGAAGCGGCGACGACACCGCGCGGCGCACCCTCGCGCCAGGCGATGCCGTGGGCGTATCGCTCCTCTCGGGCGATTTCGAGCTGGGTGCCACCGGCACCGTGACCCACGTGGAAGGAGACCGGGTCTACGCCTTCGGCCATCCCCTCTACAACCTGGGGCCGACCGAGTTCCCCATGACCACGGCGGACGTGCACGTCGTGCTGCCCAGCCTGATGCAATCGAGCAAGCTGGCCAGCTTCGGGCGCGTCATTGGCACGCTGCAGCAGGACCGCGCCACGGCCATCGCCGGCAAGCTGGGCCCGGGGCCCGAGCTCATTCCGATGACGGTGGCGCTCAACTCCGATCGGCTCGGCGCGCGCACGTTCAAGTTCGGCGTGGTGCGCGACACCACGTTCACGCCGCTACTGGCCTATCTCGCGGTCGCCAACGTGCTCACCGCCTACGAGCGGGCGACGGGCCCGGCCTCGTTCACCATCCGCGGCACGGCCAGCATCCGATCGCACGGCGCGCTGGACTTCGAGGACATCTTTACCGGCGACCAGCCCGTGGGCACCGCCGCGGCCTACATCGCGGGCCCGCTCACGCAGCTGTTCAAGAACACGTCCGAACCCATCGACGTGGAGCGCATTGCGCTCACCATCGATGCCTCGGAAGAGCAGCGTTCGGCGCGGATCGAACGCGTGTGGCTCGACACCACGCGGCCGCGCGCCGGCGGCACGGCGAACCTCTCGGTCGCGCTGCGGGGGCCGAAGGGTGAGGAAATCCTGAAGCAGGTGCCCATCACCTTCCCCGCGAACACATCGGGTTCCATCCAGCTTCTGGTCGCCGACAGCGCCCGTGCCGGGGCCGACGACCGTCGCGAGGTGCGGGGAGCCGAGATCCAACGTCCGTCGCAGATCATCCGCACGTTCAACCGGTCGCGTCGCAGCAACCGCCTCTACGTGCGGCTGTCGACCACCGAGCCAGGTGCGGTGGTCAGCGGCGAGCCGATGAGCGGCCTGCCGCCCTCGGTGCTGGGCGTGCTCGAATCGGACCGCAGTACCGGCAACGTCGCGACCATGCGCTCGGCGCTGCGCGGTGAGTGGGAAGTGTCCCTCGACTTGTCCGTGACCGGCTCGCGGCAGCTGTCGCTCTCCCTCGATCAACCCGAATGACTCGAACCCACGCGTTTCGGGGCCTGGCCGTCGGCCTTGCCCTCCTCTTGTGTACTCCGGCGCTGTTCGCCACCCCTGGCTTCTGGCAGGCGGCCACGCAGGCTGACTTCCTCCGCGGCGACGTGGACCAGCTCTCCATCGACGAGCACGGGCGACTGGCGCTCGGGCCAGAGGTGGAGCGCGTGTTCGACGGCGCGGTGTCGGTGGTGTGGGCCATGACCGCGCTGGCCGATGGCACCACCTATCTCGGCACCGGCAACGACGGCAAGGTGTTCAAGGTCGCAGCCAACGGCACGGGCGCGCTGTTCTACGACAGCCCCGAACTCGAAGTGCACGCCCTGGCGCCTGCCCCGGATGGCGGGCTCTACGTCGGCACCTCTCCGGATGGCCGTGTCTACCGAGTGGACGCGCAGGGCCAGGCCACCCCGCTGTTCGATCCCGAAGACAAGTACATCTGGTCGCTGGCCACGGATGCGAAGGGGGTCCTCTACGCCGCGACAGGCGACAAGGGCAACGTGTACCGCATCGGACCAGACGGGAAGGGCGAGCTCTTCTTCGCGACCAAGGCCACGCATGCCATGACGCTGCGATTCGAGGCCTCGGGGCACCTGCTGGTCGGCACCGGCAACCCGGGGCGGGTGTTCCGCGTGGATCCCGCCGGAAAGGGCTTCCTCGCCCTCGATACCCCCTACCAGGAGGTGCGCGCCATCAACGTTGGCGCCAACGGCCTTGTCTACGCCGCGGCCCAGAACGGCCGGCCGTCCGGGGGCAGCGCCGAACCCGCCCAGGCGCCCCCCGTGCCGACACCCGCGCCCACCCCGAGTGTGTCTACGGAGATCATGTCGTTCGCCATCATCGACGTGCCCGTGACCCCTGAAACCACCCAGCCCTCCGGAGCTCGCGAATCGCGCGGACAGACCTCTGGCGCGGTCTACCGGATTCAGGCCGATGGCCTGTGGGACGTGCTGTGGGAAGCCAGGGACGATTCGCCCTACGACCTGATCGTGGAGCCCGACGGGGCCCTGATCGTGGCGACGGGCAGCAAGGGCAAGGTGTTCCGCCTCTCGGGGGATCCCATCAGCCCGGTACTGCTGGCCAGGGTGCCGGCGCAGCAGGCGACGATGCTCCACCGTGCGGGCGACCGCACGCTGCTGGCCACGGCGAACCCGGGACTGCTGGTGGCGATGTCGAATACACGGGCCACACGGGGCACCTATGAGTCGGATGTGAAGGACGCCCGCATGGTGGCCTCGTGGGGCGCGGTCTCGTGGCGTGCCACCACTCCCGCGGGCACCAAGGTCGAGCTCTTCACGCGTTCGGGCAATACGCGCACCCCGGACGAGGCCTGGAGCGACTGGTCGGGCCCCTACCAGGCCTCTGAAGGCTCGCCCATCACCAGTCCGAAGGCCCGGTACCTGCAGTGGCGCGCCGTGCTCACCGGGGGCGCCGCGACGCCCCTGCTGACATCCGTGTCCGCAGCCTACCTGCAGAGAAACGTGCGGCCGCGGGTGGAATCCGTCACGGTGCACCCGCCGGGCGTGGCCTTCCAGAAGCCCTTCTCCACGGGCGAGGCCGAGATCGCCGGGTTCGACCAGGAACCGCAGGAGCGTCGGCTCTCGAGCCAGGGCACCTCGCCTCCGGCACAGGCAGGCAGTCCAGCCCTGGGACGGCGCATCTATCAGCGCGGGCTGCAGACCCTGGCGTGGAAGGCCGAGGACGAGAACGGCGATGAACTCGCCTACGACGTGCTCTATCGCCGCGAGGGCGAGACGTCGTGGCGGTCGCTGAAAACCGGACTCACCGAGACGTTGACGGTGTGGGACACGACCTCGGCGCCCAACGGTACCTACGTCGTCAAGGTGGTGGCATCCGACGCCACGTCAAATCCGGCAGAGCTGGCGCTGCGCGGTGAGCTCGAGAGCGCAAGCTTCGAGATCGACAACACGCCGCCCAGTGTGGCGCTGGGGCCCCTGGCTCGTGAGGGTGGAAGGTTCGTCGTGCCTGTCGACGTCCGGGACCTGGACTCCGTGCTGACGCGCGTGGAGTACTCGCTCGACGCCCAGAGCTGGAAGACCGCCTTCCCGCGCGACGGCATCCTCGATTCGCGCCGCGAGGCCTTCGACATCCGGCTCGATGCTGCGGTCGCCGGGCGGATGCTGGTCGTCAGGGCGACCGACGCGCTGAACAACGTCAGCTCGGGACAGGTGTTGCTGAAGTAGGACGGGCGCGCGGCCCCTAGATCGCCGACATGTCGTCGGTCGTGGGCCTGGCGACGACGGGTGCGGGGGCTGCCGGCTTTGGCGCCGCCGGGCCTTCGAGCCCGACCGAGTCGATGCGTCGCCTGATGAGCACGACGTCGTCGCTCGAACTCCCCTTCACCGTGGTGCTGGCCAGCACCCACACCATGCTCACGGCCACGGGCGCGCCGCCGGCCTGTGCGGGCTCGAACTCCATCCGGGATGCGGCGTCGAGCATGGCGAGGAGCACATCGGGTCGGACCTTGACGCCGAGCGCGCGGTCGGTCCTGAGCAACTCGAGGTTCTGCACGCGTCCCTCGCGAGTGACCACCGCCGACACGGCGAACACCGCATCGTCGCTGGGAAGGGGCGCGAAGGTCTCGGCGTCGGTGCGCGAGCGAGGAGCCAGCATGCGGCTGTCGAGCCGCACGGGGTTTTCGTTCGAACCGGGGTTGGCCAGGAAGGTGATGAGACCGGCCAGCGAGTCGGGCCGCTCCTGGCTGGCGGCGTGCAGCACGCTGACCGATCCGGCGAGGCACACGAGCGTGGCCGCGGTGGCGCCGAGCGCCGCCCACACGAGGTGCATGTCCTGGAACAGGGCGCGCCATTCGGCGGTCCACGAGAACTGGGCCTCGACGCGCACGCGTTCGACCACCCTCCGCGACAGCCGGTCGGCCTCGGGGCTCGTTCGGTCGGGCAGGGCCAGGGCCATGTCGCGGAGCGACTCGCGCACTTCTTCCAACTCCGCGGCGACCAGCGCGCACGTGACGCAGTCGCGCAGGTGCCCCTGGACGGCGACGCGCTCTCCCATCGTCAGTTCGTCGTCGTGAAATTCCTCGAGGCGGTTCTGCACATCCTCGCAGGAGACGGCGTGCATCATGATCGGCTCTCCCGCAGCTGGTGCCGCAGTACCTGCCGCGCGCGAGTGAGGCGCGACTTCACCGTCCCCACGGCCACGCCGAGCGAGAACGCGATCTCGTCGTAGCTGAGCCCGTCGATCTCCCGGAGCACGACGACCGTGCGCTGATCGAAGGGAAGGTCGTTCAAGGCCGACCACAGCTTCGAGGCGAGCTCCTTGCGCACGAAGGCGCGGTCGGGCGAGCTGCCGTCGCCGGGCTGCCTGAGATCCCCGTGCTCGGCGACATGCTGGTCCAGCGACACCTGGTCGGCGCGCCGGCGGCGTCGCCAGAACCGCTGGCGGTTGCGCGCCTGGTTGACGACGATGCGATAGATCCAGGTCTTGAGGGCAGACTGCCCGCGGAACGAGTGGATGGTGCGAAAGACGCGGAGGAAGACTTCCTGGGAAAGGTCGAGAGCCTCGTCGCGATCGCCCAACAGGTGCAGGGCCAGGGTGTAGACCATCCGTTCGTGGCCGGCGACGAGCTCGGCGCACGCCAGTTCTTCGCCGACGGTGCAGCGCTGAATCAGCGCGGCTTCCCCGCTGGCAACTTCAGACCATCCGAGTGCGCCTGCGTCCTTCACCAGTTCCTCGGCGACAAGTCGTGGACTCATGGTCAGTGTAAACCATTTAGAACCCGTTCCGGCCCGAAAGTTCCGCACGGCGCGGGGTTTGCTACCATCCTCCCTGGAGATGCGCCGGACACTGCTTGCACTGGCCCTGGTCGCCGCGGCCGGAGTGGTCGGGGCCCTTGCCTATTCGTCCCTGACGACCGAGCGCGAGTTCGTGCGCCTCGTGGCCGCGGGCGATGAAGCGGTGGCCGCGGACCGGCCGTTCGAGGCACTCGAGGCCTATAGCGGGGCGCTGGCGCTCGTGCCCGACGCCATGGTCCCCTACTTGAAGCGCGGCCGCGTCTACCAGCAGCAGGGACAGCCCGAGGCCGCCCTTCGGGACCTCCGGCGAGCGGCCGAGCTGGACCCGTCGGCTACCCGGCCTCTGGAATGGCTCGGCGACATCAGCCTCGACTTGGGCCGCGTCGATCGCGCCGCCGACTACTTCCGTCGGGTCATCGCGATCGACGATCGCAACCCGCGCGTCCTCTACAAGCTGGCCGTGTCGCAGTACCGCGCCGGCATGCCGAAGGATGCGGTGGCATCGCTCGGCGCGGCGCTCTCCCTGGACGCCACCCTGCACGACGCCCGCTTCCTGCTCGGCTTGTGCCAGCGCGACCTGGGCCAGATGGCTGTGGCCCGACAGACCCTCGAGGCGGTCGTGAAGGAGGCGCCGGCCACGCCGGGGCCGCGCGAGGCGCTGGCCGAGGTGTACACCGCGCTCGGCGATCGCCAGCGGACCATCGATCAGCTCGAAGCGCTCAGCACGCTGGACCCGGATCGTCCCGAGCGCCTGGTGGCCCTCGGGCTCGCCCACGCGAACGCTGGACGCGACAACCAGGCCATCGTCGTGCTCGGGCGTGCGGTCGAACGGTTTCCCGAGGCGCCAGCCGCCTACGAGGCCCTCGGGCACGTCTGGATCGAGATGGCCGAGCGCCGCGGCGATCGGGTGGCGCTGATGAAAGCCATCGAAGCCCTGACGCAGGCGGCCACCTACGCGAGCAGCAGCAGCGGCGCGCTGAGCGATCTGGGACGCGCGTGGATCCTCGCCGGTGACCTCGCGGCTGCCGAGCGCGCATTGCGCCAGGCCGTGGCGCGCTTGCCGGTCGTGCCCGAGGCGTTTCGACGCCTGGCCCAGGTCAACGAACGCCAGGGTCGCCCGCTCGAGGCTCGCGACGCGCTGCTGCAATACGTCGCGCTGGTGGGCGATCGTGTGCCGCTGGCCGCCGTTGCCACCGACATCGCTGCCCTCTCGGTGCGGGTGGGCGAGCCCCTGCTGGCGGTCCGCTGGCTCGATCGGGCGCTGGACGAGGGCGAGCCCACGCCTCGCCTCCTCGCGCTCCTGGCCGATGCCGCGCTCCAGGGGGGCGACATCGCCCGCGCCCGCGCGGCCGTGGACGAGGGCCTGCATCTCGCCCCCGGCGACCGCGCCCTGCTCTCACTCAGGCGGCGCGTCGCGTCGGATCCCGCGCGTCCCTGAGCGAGTCGCCAGGGACGTTGACGGCGAGCAGGAGTATCGCCAGCGCCGGATCGCCCGGCACCGTGTGGATAACCCGGCCTTCTACGCGTGGGAATCGTGGCCACCCATCTCGCGCGCCAGCCCGAGACGCGCCAGCACCTTCGTCAATCCCTGCCTCGAGACGCCCAGCTCGCGAGCCGCAACGCCGTGCCTTCCCCCTGCCCGCGCGAGCGCCGCCCTGACGAAGCGGAACTCGAACTCCCGCCGCGCGTCGGCCAGCGTTCGGCCATCGGCGAGCGCCACGGTGCGCGCCACGTGGGCGGGCAGCTGGCTCACGGACAGCAGGCCTCGCGGCGGGCTCGTGACAATGACCGAGGCGAGCACGTTCTGGAGTTCGCGCACGTTGCCAGGCCAGTCGTATCGGCCGAGCGCGGCCATGGCGGCCGCGGAGAGCACGGCCCGGCTGCCGGTCTTGTCGCAGAGCCCTGCCCACACGTGGCGCACGAGCGAGGGGATGTCTTCGAGCCGCTCGCGCAGCGGCGGAATGGTGAGGCGAACCACGTCGAGGCGATACCGCAGGTCGCGCCGGAATCGTCCGGCTTCGACCTCGCCTGCGAGGGGCTTGTTGGTGGCGGCGACAATGCGCGCGTCGATGCGCCGCACGTGGGCCTCGCCGATACGGCGGACCTCGTGCTCCTGGAGGACGCGCAGCAGTTTTGCCTGGATGCGTGACGACAGCTCGGACACCTCGTCGAGGAACAGCGTGCCGGCGTTGGCCTCTTCGAACAAACCGGCCCGCTCGGTGACGGCCCCGGTGAAGGCGCCCTTCGCGTGGCCGAAGAGCTCGGCCTCGGCCAGCTCCTCCGAGAGGGCGGCGCAGTTGAGTGCCGAGAACCGCCGCTCACGCCGCGGACTGGCCCGGTGGATGGCGCGAGCCACCAGCTCCTTGCCCGACCCGCTCTCGCCTTCGATGAGCACCGGAAACGGCGATCGCGCCGCGCGGACCAGGGCGGCGCGCACCTGTCGCATCACCTCGCTTTCCCCCACGAGGTCCGGAATCTCGGGCGACTCCGCCGCCGCGCGCCCGCGCTCGCACGCGGCGTGCACCATCGGCGCCGCGGCCACCGCCGCGACGCCCATCAGCGCGTCCGCATCGCCGGGCAGGACCGCCACCCCGGTAGACCAGCGGCACCAGAGCGCGCCGATGATCGCACCACCGTAACGAACGGGCCATGCGCCCTCGCACCCGGGGCCGGCTTCCGCGGGAAGCGTCGCGAGGCCGCTTGCCATCGTCCGCTCGGCTGTCCGCACGTCGGCGTCGACGGGGCCCAGGTGACACACCAGGCGGCGCCGTCCGGCCTCCTCCACCACGAACGCCATTGCGCTCGAGCCGAGACGCTCGCGCAGCAGGACCAGCAGCCTGCCGAGCGCCGTCGCCTCGTCGTCGATCCCCTGGCAGACCTCGAGGACGCGCAGGAAGTCGTCGGTGAGCCCGCGATCGCCGCGTCGTGGCTCTTCGGCGGCGCGCAGGCGTTCCTGGACCTTGCGCACGACGGCGCCGGCCGCGGGCGCAAGGTGTGGCGCCGCCGCAATGCCTGGCGCCAGCGTTGCCCGCGCCTCGAGCGTCCGGCCCTGGCCGATGAGCGTGTGCGCGAGGGCGGCCCGCGCTCGGGCTTCGCTGTCGGCGCTGGGCGCCAGCATGACGGCCCACCGCGCGGCCGCGCCGCTCTCGTGGCCGTTGCCGCCGGCTTCGGCGGCCCGCCAAGCGCGCTCCGCCAGCGCCTCGGGACTGCACGCCACGTCCGGCGCGCCCGCATCCCCGTCATGAACGGCCGACGAGAGCCGGACGAGTCGTGTCGGGCGCTGCAGGACGCCGGTGGCGCCTCGGATCACCAGGTGAGGGCGCGCGTCTCTCGAAGCGAGGCGGAGCAGGGCCAGCGTCGCCGGCGCCGACAGGTGGCCGTCGCACGTGAGCACCACCAGCGCGCGATCGGCCAGCCATCGTGGCCACTGCCAATGCGCCGCGCGCAGCAGCTCGCCCATCACGTCCGCGCCAATCGGCACGAAGCCGGCCTCGCGTGCCGCTCTCGCGATGTCGCGGGCGGCGCGGCGCCACTGGTCGCCGTCGCCCGCGGTGACGTCCACGGCGCGCGGGTGGCCATCTCGCGCATCGGCAAGGGCCGCGAGCACGCCGTCGATGGGCATCGGATCGGCGATGGGCGCGTCACCCCACCGCTCCCAGGCCTCGATGCAGGTGCGGGACGACCGGAACGCGGCATCGATGAGACAGGACGAGCCGCGTCGAGTGAAGAGCGCGGTGGCCGAGGGCGCCGACCGCATCCGGATGCGCACCGGCTGGCCAGTGGCCAGGTCCAGCGTGGAGCCCCCGGCGGTGAGGAACCGATCGATCAACAGCATGCCCTCGCTGGTGCAACCTCTTCGCCCGTCGTCGATCTTCGAGCGGTCAACGAGTTACAGCGAGGCCAGCACCGAGGGGTGGCAGAAACTTCGGATAAAATCGCGGAGCAATGCTGCGATTTCTGACTGCTGGTGAATCGCACGGCCAGGGGCTCGTCATCATCCTGGAGGGCCTGCCGGCTGGGATGCCGCTCGACTTCGAGGCCATCACCCGCGACCTGCGACAGCGACAGGCGGGCTACGGCCGCGGCCGTCGCATGGCCATCGAGTCGGATCGCGCCGAGATCCTCTCGGGTGTGCGCCGGGGACGCACGACTGGCGCGCCACTGTCGATGCTCATTCGCAACCGCGACTGGGACAACTGGCAGGCCACCATGCACGTCGAGGTCGAGATGCCCGCGGCGGCGTCCGGCGCGAAGCGGGCGGCCGTCGTGAGGCCGCGTCCGGGGCACGCGGACCTGGCGGGGGCGCTCAAGTACGAGCACGAAGACATTCGCGACGTGCTCGAGCGCGCGAGCGCGCGCGAAACGGCCGCACGCGTCGCTGCCGGCGCCGTCGCGCGCCAGTTGCTGCGGGCCCTTGGGATCGAGATCGCCAGCCACGTGGTGAGCATTGGCGGCACGGGCCTGCCGCCTGGCCCCCCCGTCTCGTTCGAGCAGGTCCGCGCGATCGGGCCCGAGTCGCCGCTTCGGTGCGTGGACCCGTCGGCGGAGGCCGAGATGATTGCCGTCATCGACCGGGCGCGGGAGGCCGGCGACACCGTGGGCGGCGCCTTCGAGGTCGTGGCGCATGGCGTCCCCGTCGGCCTGGGCAGCTACGTCCATTGGGATCGGAAGCTCGACGGCCGGCTCGCCCATGCCGTGATGTCCATTCACGCCATCAAGGCCGTGGCCATCGGCGACGGCGTCGAGGGCGCGCGGCGTCCGGGGTCGCAGGTGCACGACGAGATCGTCGTGGTGGAGACGCCCGACGGCGGCCGGCGCCTGGCACGCCCCACAAACCGGGCCGGCGGACTCGAGGGCGGCGTCACCAACGGCGAAGACGTGCGCGTCACCGGGTTCATGAAACCCATCGCCACCCTCATGAAGCCGCTGCGGTCCGTGGACCTGACGACCATCGAGGACGCGCCCGCCGCCATCGAGCGCAGCGACGTGTGCGCGGTGCCGGCGGCGGCCGCGGTCGGTGAGGCCATGGTGGCGCTGGTGCTGGCCGAGGCCGTGCTGGAGCGGTTCGGGGGTGACACCCTCAAGCAGGTCCAGTCGCGCGTGCAGGCCGCCGAGGCGCAGATTCAAGGGCGCGCGCGACGCCGGGGCGCCAGCGTTCGCGCCGACGCCTGAAGCCGTGCCGCGATGATCCGACCCATCCTCAGGCTTGGAGACGCCACCCTGCAGTCGCCGGCCGGCGCGGTCGAGGACCTCACGCCGGACATCGAGAACCTGATCGACGACATGGTCGAAACCATGTACGCGGCGCCCGGTGTGGGGCTGGCGGCGCCGCAGATCGGCGTGTCGCTCCGCATCTTCGTCATCGACCTGTCGGTGGGTCGCGACGCGAAGGCCCTCATCACGATGATCAACCCCGAGTGGGTCGAGCGCGAGGGCATGCAGCTCGAAGAAGAGGGCTGCCTTTCCCTGCCCGGCTTCAACGCCACCGTGCCGCGCCCGGCCCGGGCCGTCGTGCGCGGGCTGAACCGGCAGGGCGACGAGCACACGGTCGAGGGCACCGGTCTGCTGGCGCGGGCTCTTCAGCACGAGATGGATCATCTCGACGGCCGCCTGTTCGTGGACCGCCTGCGCGGCATCAAGCGCGACCTCATCGTCCGCAAGATCAAGAAGCTCGCGCGCGCGGGCAAGTGGTAGCGTGGGAGCGCGCGTGCGCATTGCGTTCTTCGGCACCCCGGACTTCGCCGTATCCACCTTGAGGGGTCTGCTGCGCTCGTCTCACGAGGTGGTCGTGGTCCTCACCCAGCCCGACCGGCCCCGCGGGCGCGGGAACCGTGTCTCGGCCAGTCCCGTGAAGCAGGTGGCCCTCGCGCACGGCATTCCGGTGTTGCAGCCCGGGAAGCTGATGCGCGATCCGTGGGAAGCGGAACTGGCACGCTACGACGCCGATCTCGGCGTCGTGGCCGCGTACGGCCAGATCCTGCCGGACTGGCTGCTCGCGATGCCCAGGCTGGGCCTCATCAACGTGCACGCCTCGCTGCTGCCGCGTCATCGCGGCGCGTCGCCCATTCACCGCGCCGTCATGGACGGGGACGCGGAAACCGGCGTGACCATCATGCGCGTGGTGAAGGCGCTCGACGCGGGCGCGATGCTCGCCACGGTCCGGGTGCCGATCGGCGCGGACGATCGCACCGACGAAGTGGAGCGGGTGCTGGCCGACGCCGGGGCGCGGCTGCTGGTCGAGACCGTGGATCGCATGGCGGCAGGCCTGGTCCCCGAGGTGCCGCAGGACGATGCGGCAGCCACCTACGCGCCGCGCCTCAAGAAGGACGCAGGGCAGATCGACTGGACACGGCCGGCCCGCGACATCCACAACCAGGTGCGCGGGCTGCACCCCTGGCCGCATGCCTTCACGCACGGGCCGACCGGCCGCCTGATCCTGCATCGCTCTGCCGTGAGCGACGCGCCCGGCGGCGACCCGCCCGGCACCATCATCACCGCCAACGCCGCGGATGGGTTGCGCGTTGCGACAGGCGACGGCGTCCTCGAGGTGCTCGAACTGCAGGCCGAGGGCGGCAAGGTCCTCCCGGCCCGCGTCTTCCTCGCCGGCCACCCGATCGAGGCCGGCCAGCGGCTGGGCGCGCCGTGATCGCGCCTGCCCGCCGGGCGGCCTTCGATGCCCTGGTCGCCCACGAGGTGAAGGGCACGGAGTTGCCGGCCGCGATCGCGGCCACGCGACACGGTCTGCACGATCCCCGCGACCAGAGCCTGCTCACCGAGCTGGTTACCGGCACCGTGCGAATGCGCATGGCGGTGGACCACCAGGTTGGACAGCGAAGCTCGCGCCCGCTTCCCGGGCTGGACGAGGAGGTGCGCACGGTGCTCCGCCTGGGCGCGTTCCAGCTGATGTATCTCCAGCGTCTGCCACCCTCGGCGGTCGTCGACGATGCGGTGTCACTGACCAGGCGCTGCGGCAAGACCAGCGCGGCCGGCCTCGTCAACGCGGTGCTCCGGAAGCTTTCGCGGGACCGCAACCGGCTCGCCTGGCCGGAGTCCCCCGAAGCGCACGCGCTGGCCATCCGGCACTCGCATCCGGAATGGCTGGTGTCGCGGTGGCTTGCCCGGTACGGCGCCGATCGCACGCGCACCTGGCTGGCCTTCAACAACGAATCGCCCCGGTTGTGCCTGGCGGTGAACGGCGCGAAGGGCTCGCGCGAGGAACTGGCGGCCAGGCTCTCAGCCGAGGGGATCGAAACCACCCCCACCACCCGAGCGCCGCACGGGCTTCTCGTCACGAGGGGAGCGGCATTGGGGACCGAGGCCTACCGTGAGGGATGGTTCGTGGTGCAGGACGAGGCCTCGCAGCTGGTGGCGGAGTTGGGCGAGCTCAATCCCGGGCAGCAGGCGCTGGACCTCTGCGCGGCCCCGGGGGGCAAGACGCTGGCACTGGCGGCACGTGTCGGCCCCGGGGGTCTGGTGGTGGCCTGCGACGTCCGTCCGCGCCGCGTCCGCTTGCTGAAGGCCACGCTGGTGCGAACGGGTCACCTGGCCGTGCCCGTGGTGCAGATTCCACCCGCCGGCGATCTCCCGTTCGCGGCCGGCGTCTTCGACTTCCTCCTCATCGACGCGCCGTGCTCGGGCCTGGGCACCCTCCGCCGCGATCCCGACATCCGCTGGCGGCGCCAGCCAGACGACCTCGTGCGCCTGGCGGCGAGCCAGCTCACGCTGCTGCACCGGGCGGCGCCGCTGGTCCGGCGAGGGGGGCGGCTGCTCTACGCGACATGTTCCAGCGAGCCGGACGAGAACGAGGCGGTCGTGGCGGCATTCCTGGCCGATGCGCACGAATTCGCCCTGCGCCTCGAGCATCGCACCACCCCGCCCGATGATGGGCTGGAGGCGTTCTACGGGGCCGTGATCGCCCGCAAGCTGTAGTACCATAGCGTGTTACCGATGGCCCTCTCGGCGAGAGTATGGACGGCGGGCAAGCTCCTGCTGCTCGTGGGCGCCCTGTCGGCCACCTTTATCGCCTTCGCGGTGATGGCGGCCCGCGTGGCCGTTCGCGCGCGCGATGTGGCCGTGCCCAACCTCGTGGGTCGGAACGTCAACGACGCCACGGCGGTCGCGGCCAATCTCGACCTCCACCTCACCGTCGAAGAGATCAGGCGCCCCGATTTGCAGGTGCCGGAGGGCTACGTGCTCGGCCAGGAGCCCCCGGCTGGGTCGCTGTCGCGGCGGCAGCGCAGCGTGCGCGTCTGGCTCAGCAGCGGCCCGCGGATCGCCCTGGCCCCGGCGCTGATCGGGGAATCGCAGCGCGCGGCCGAGATTCGCATCGTCCAGGAGGGCCTGCAGGCAGGCCCCGTGGCCGAGATCCGGTCGGCGCTCTACCCTCCCGATGTCGTGGTGGCACAGGACCCGCAGCCCGGCGTGCGGACCACGGAAGTGCGGCTGCTGGTCAATCGCGGAGAGGATCGCGCCTCGTACGTGATGCCCGATCTCATCGGCGTGAACGGCGAGCGCGCGGCCGACATCCTCCGCGGCCATGGGTTCCGCGTGTCCATCACCGCGCAGTCCGCGGCGACGGGCCTGCCGCCGGGCGTGGTGACCCGGCAGGCGCCCGCCGGCGGATACCAGGTGCACCCCGGAGACGCCATTGCGTTGGAGGTGAGCCAGTGAGCGTGCGGATTGCGCCCTCGATCCTGTCCGCCGATTTCGGCCATCTCGCGCGCGACATCGCGGCCGCGGAGGCGGGTGGTGCCGATCTCGTTCATGTGGACGTGATGGACGGGCACTTCGTCCCGAACATCACCATCGGCCCCCCCGTCGTGCGCGCCGTGAAGCGCGCCACCGCGCTGCCGCTGGATGTCCACCTGATGATCAGCGATCCCGATCGCTACCTGGAGGCATTCGTGGATGCCGGCGCGTCGATGCTGTCGGTGCACGTCGAGGTGCTGCCGCACCTGCACCGCACCCTGGGCGCGATCAAGGCACTGGGCGCGAAGGCCGGCGTGGTGCTGAACCCCTCCACGCCCGTCTGCGCCATCGGCGAAGTGGCTGCGGACGTGGACTTCGTGCTGGTGATGTCGGTGAACCCCGGTTTCGGCGGCCAGAGCTTCATCCCGGCCAGCCTGGACAAGATTCGCCGCGTGCGGGCGCTGCTGGATAGCGTGGGCAACGTGGCGCCCGTCGAAGTGGATGGGGGCGTGGATGTGCGGACCATCGCCAGCGTGGTGAAGGCCGGCGCCAGCATCCTCGTGGCGGGACAGGCGATCTTCGGCGGTGGCGACGCTGCGGGCGCGGTGCGGGCACTTCGCGAGGCAGCGGGCGCGTGACCGCATCCGCTGCTGGGGCCACGCCTCGCGTCTCGCGCCCGGTCGTGCGCGTCCGGTATGCCGAGACCGACCAGATGGGCGTGGTCTATTACGCGAACTACCTGGTCTGGTTTGAGATCGGCCGAACCGAGTGGCTGCGCGAGACCGGCTGGACGTATCGCGCGATGGAAGAGGACGGCCTGTCGCTGCCCGTCATCGAGGCGCGGTGCGAGTACAAAGCTGGCTCGCGATACGACGACGAGCTGGAAATCCGGACCACCGGACGGATGGTCTCGCCCGTGCGGCTGGCATTCGATTACGAAGTCGTGCGGCGTGGCGACGGCGTGGTGGTGGCGACGGGCCATACCACCCACGCCACCCTCAACCGGGCCGGTCGCCCGGTGCGGTTGCCCGCGCGCGTGAAGGAGTTGTTGACGTGAAGGCATTGGTAACGGGTGGAGCGGGATTCATCGGGTCGCATTTGAGCGAGCGCCTGCTCGACCAGGGCGCCGAGGTGACGGCGATCGACTGCTTCACCGACTACTATCCGCGTCCGTTGAAGGAAGCCAACATCGCCGGGCTGATCGGACATCCGGGCTACCGCCTGGTGGAGACGTCGCTGGCCGACGCCGATCTGCCGGCGCTGCTCGACGGCGTCACGCACGTCTTCCACCTGGCGGCACAGGCGGGCGTGCGAAAGAGCTGGGGCCGCGAGTTCCAGATCTACACGACGCTCAACGTGGACGCGACGCAGATTCTCCTCGAGGCCTGCGTGGGGCGCCCCATCGAGCGCGTGGTCTATGCGTCGAGCTCGTCGGTGTACGGCGACAACGTCCCGTTGCCCATGCGCGAGGAGGTGCCCCTGCACCCGGTGTCGCCGTACGGGGTGACGAAGCTGGCCGCCGAGCAGCTCTGCTACCTGTATTTCGTGAATCACGGTGTGCCGACCGTGTCGTTGCGCTACTTCACGGTATACGGCCCCAGGCAGCGGCCCGACATGGGCTTCAACCGGTTCTTCGCGGCCATTCTCGACGGCCGCCCCCTCACGCAGTACGGCGACGGCCTGCAGACCCGGGACTTCACGTTCGTGGCCGACGCCGCCTGGGCCACCGCGACCGCGGCCGTCCGTGGGGTGCCGGGGCGCGTCTACAATATTGGCGGCGGGTCGCGCGTCTCGCTTCGCGAGGTGTTCGACCTGCTCGCGAAGGTGACCGGGCGCGAGATTCGGATCGACCTGCAGCCGTCCCAGAAGGGCGACATGCGCGACACCTACGCGGACACGACGCTGGCACGGGCCGACCTCGGGTTCCAGCCCTCCGTCAACCTCGAGGACGGCCTGCGGGCGATGTACAACTGGATGGAAGCGACGAGAGCATGAGTTACGGATGGAAGGCCCTGCTGCTGGCCGTGTTGATCGCGGGCGCCGCGTCGTGCGCCAAGGAGCCGTCGGCGCTGCCGCCGGGCACGGCCGAAGCCGACAAGTTCCTCTACGAGCGTGGCCAGGCGGCCGTCAAGGAAGAAAAGTGGCCGGACGCGCGGGAGTACTTCCGCAACATCGTCGACAACTACCCTCAGAGCCCGTACCGGCCCGACGCCAAGCTCGCCCTCGGTGACACTTACCTCTCGCAGAAGGGCGTCGAGAACCTGCTGCTCGCGGCCAACGAGTTCCGCGAGTTTCAGACCTTCTACCCCACGCACCCCCGCGCCGACTACGCACAATTGCAACTGGCCCGGTCCTACACGGGCCAGATGCTGGCGCCTGAACGCGACCAGTCGGCCACCCGCGACGCGATCAAGGAGATCGAGGTCTTCCTGCAGCGCTATCCGAACAGCCAGCTGATGCCCGAGGCCCGCGCGCTCGAGCGGGATGCGCGGGATCGTCTCAGCCAGGCCGGGTACCGTGTGGGGTACTACTATTTCCGTGCACGCTGGTATCCGGGCGCCATCGACAGATTCCGTGAAGTTCTGACAACCGACCCCGGTTTCACCGGCCGGGACGCGGTGTATTATCACCTCGCGGAATCGTTGTACCGCACGGACAAGAAGCCCGAAGCGCTCCCCTACTATGAACGGCTCGTACGCGAGTTCGAGCAGAGCGAATTTCTGCCCGAAGCGCAGAAGCGCATCGCGGAGCTAAAAGGCGGGACACCCGCCGGAAAGTAGGTCGTCATGCGTTACGTGCTTGCCATGGCCATCATGGTGATGGTCGTGCCCGCCGATGTGGCCGGCCAGGACCTGGGGCCGCGCACGCTGGTTCCGATGCACGTCCTGTGCGCGGATTTGCCCGTCCCCGCACCGCCTGCCATCACGCTCACCATCGAGGGGGCACAGCACGCCGACAAGCGGCAGGTCCTCGGTATCGGCGACGTGGCGGTCGTGAGGGCCGGCACCGGCCAGGGGATCACGGTGGGCCAGCGTTTCGCAGCCCGCCGGTTGCAGAAGGCACAGGACACGCTGACAATCTACCGCGGCCCGTACGACTCGGTGCACACCGCATACGAGTCGGTGCGGACGGCGGGTGTCATCACCGTGTTCGCCGTGAACGACGGCTTCGCGCTGGCCCGGGTCGAGAGCGCCTGCGACACGGTGAACGTGGGCGACTACCTCGAGCCTCTGGAGATGCCGACCCTGCCCACCGCGGCCGGGGGCGGCACACCGAACTTCGACGACCGCGCATTGGTGCTGACCGGCGTGGACCGGCGCAGGGCGTTCGGCGACGGTGACGTCCTGACCATCAACCGCGGCAGCAGCCACGGCGTCGCCCCCGGGGCGCGCTTCGCGATCTTCCGTGACCCGGCGCAGGGCTTCCGGCTGCCCCTGGTCCAGGTCGGCGAAGCCGTGGTGCTGGAAGTGAGAGAGTCGATCTCGAAGGCCGTGCTGGTGCAGGTGACCGATCGCGTGGAATCCGGCGACGTTGCGGTGCCCCGCGGCCCGGCGCAGCCCTGACGGGGGCGCGCCTAACGCGCGACCTTGCGTTCCTGCTGCGCGGCGTACTCGGTGCGCCGCGCAGCGCGCGCGTCCGCGATGTCGGTGACTTTCGGCGATCGCGCGAACGCCTGGTGGAAGCGGCGATAGTAATCCACCGCCGACCAGAGCGCGGTGGCGAGCACCACCCAGAGCGCCCCCTGCCCCAGCAGCAACAACGCGGGCATCCGTTCCCATCCGAGTATCAGCAGCAGGATCGCGACCACCTGCGAGACCATCTTCAGCTTGCCCAGGTTCGACGCCGGCATCGCCAGGCCGCGCGAGTACGCAATGCTGCGCAGTCCGGTGACCGCGAATTCGCGGCCGATGATGACCGCCACCATCCACGCGGGCGCCAGGCCGAGCTGGACGATGGAGATGAGCGTGGCTGAGATGAGGAGCTTGTCGGCGAGCGGATCGAGGACCTGGCCGAGCCAGGTGACCTGTTGGCGGCGGCGCGCGAGGTAGCCGTCGAGCCAGTCGGTGAGCGACGCCAGGCCGAAGATGGCCGCGGCCACCAGCTCGACCGGGAGCCCGATGACGAGACGTCCCTCGAACTTGGTCAGCAGCACCGACACGAGCAGCGGCACGAGGAAAATCCGCGCGATGGTGAGGCCGTTCGGCAGGTTCATCCGATCGCCGCCATTCTACCGTTCGGTCGTGTAAGATGGAAGTTTGTCATGAAGGCCATCCTGCTCGCCGGGGGCAAGGGCACCCGTCTCCGTCCACTGACCCTCCACACGCCCAAGCCCGTCGTGCCCATCTTCGATCGCGCGTTCCTGCACTACCAGATCGATCTCCTGAGGCAGATCCCCGAGATTGACGAGGTCATCCTCAGCCTCAACTACCAGCCGCGACGCATCGAGGAGGTGTTCGGCGAGGGCGAGGGCACCGGCGTGCGGCTCCGCTACGTGGTCGAGCCGGCCCCGCTCGGCACCGGCGGCGCGATCCGCTACGCGGCACAGGGCATCACCGATACCCTCGTGGTCTTCAACGGCGACGTGATGACCTCCGTGGACGTCAAGGCCGTGGTCGAACGACACCGCGCGACCGGGGCGCGCGCCACCATCGTGCTGACGCCGGTGGACAATCCCACGGCCTACGGCCTGGTCGAAACCGACGCCGAGGGCCACGTGCGGCGCTTCCTGGAGAAGCCGAAACCCGACGAGATCACCTGCAACACGATCAACGCGGGCATCTACGTGCTCGAGCCCGAGACCTTCGATCGCATCCCGAAGGACGTGCCCTATTCGATCGAGCGCGGCTACTTCCCGTCGCTCACCGAGCGCGGCGAAACGTTCGTGGCTTACGTGGATCAGGGCTACTGGATCGATATCGGCACACCAGAGAAATACGTGCAGGTGCACCACGACATGTTCGACGGGCGGTTCGCCGGGGGACTCTTCGGCACGGCCGATCGGCTGGCGCCCATCGTCTCGCCAGACGCACGCGTGGACGACGGTGCGACGCTCACCGCGCCGTGCTTCGTGGATGCCGGCGCGCACATCAAGTCCGGGGCCGTGATCGGCCCCTACGCAGTACTGGGCCGCGGCGTGGTGGTCGAGGACGGCGCCGCGCTCCGGAACGTCATCGTGTGGCCCAACACCAGGATCGGCCCGAACGCCGTGCTGGACGGCCCCATCCTGGGCCGCAACTGTCACATCGGGCGCAACGTGACCATCACCGGGCCATCGGTGATTGGCGACAAGACGGCGCTCACCGACTACACGCACACCTGAGGACCCATGGCACCCGTCAACCCTGCAGTCTTCAAGGCCTACGACGTCCGCGGCATCTATCCGACCGAGGTCACGGCCGACCTCTTTCACCAGCTCGGCCGGGCCTTCGTCGCCTATCTCGGGCCGGGGCGATACGCCGTGTCGCGCGACATGCGGATCTCGTCGCCCGAGCTGGCCGCGGCGTTCATCGACGGGGCGCGCCTCCAGGGCGGCCACATCGTCGACTACGGCCTGATGGGCACCGACCTGATGTACTACGCGGTGGCGGCCGACGGCCTCGACGGCGGCGCGCAGATCACCGCGTCGCACAATCCGGGCGAGTACAACGGCTGCAAGATGGTGAAGCGCGAGGCGTTCCCGCTGAGCGGCGAGGCCGGCATCAAGGAGATGAAGGAGATGATCCTCGCCGGGACCCTCCCTGCTCCGCCCGCCACGGCCGGCACGCTCGAGGAGCGGGACGTGATGGACCGTTACACCGAGCACGTGATGGGCTTCATCGACGCGTCCATCATCAAGCCCTTCAACGTCGTACTGGACGCGGGGAGCGGCATCGCCGGGCTGGTGGCGCCGCTGCTGTTCGACCGCCTGCCGTGCAAGACGACCCGGCTCTGCTTCGAGGTCGATGGGACCTTCCCGAACCACGAGGCCAACCCGCTGATCGAGGAGAACCGCCTCGACATCACCGCGAAGGTCATCGAGCTGGGCGCCGACGCCGGGATTGCGTGGGACGGTGATGCCGACCGCTGCTTCTTCCTCGACGGCTCGGGCGAGTTCATCGCCGGCGACTTCATCACGGCGCTGCTGGCCGAGTCGTTCCTGATGAAACACCCGGGCTCGACCGTCATCTACGACGTGCGCGCAAGTTATGCGGTGAAGGACATCGTGGCGCAGTACGGCGGCCGCGCGCTGATGAACCGCGTCGGCCACGCCTTCATCAAGGCCCGCATGCGCGAGGAAGACGCCATCTTCGGCGGCGAGGTCACCGGCCACTACTACTTCCGGGACAACTTCTACGCCGACAACGGCTTCATCCCGGCGCTGCTCATTCTCGAGCTGATGTCGAAGAAGGGCCTGTCGCTGCGCGACCTGCTGAAGCCGCTGCGCGAGCGCTACTTCATCTCGGGAGAGATCAACACCAAGGTACCGAGCATGGACGTGGTGCCGCAGAAGATCGCGGCCCTCAGGACCGAGTACGCGCACGGGCACGTCTACGAGCTCGACGGCATCTCCGTCGAGTTCGACGACTGGCACTTCAACGTGCGCGCGTCGAACACCGAGCCGCTGCTCCGCCTCAATCTCGAGGCCACCACCCCCGAGATCATGGAGAAGCGCCGCGACGAGGTGCTTGCGATCATCCGCGGGTAGCGGTCCACGGGAACACGAAGGACACGAAGAGCACGAAGGCCGACACGGAGAACCATCAGCATCAGAGGACGGCTGAATCGCCGCGACTGCCGCTGTTCGCCGCTTCGTGCGTCCTTCGTGTCCTTCGTGCGCTTCGTGTTCCCGGTGACGGCTAGTCCTGAGCGCCCGCGTTCGGGGCGCGGCGCTGGCGGGCCGCCGGCAGCGCCACCGCCACGAGCTCGGCCGGCACCGTCGCACTGGCCACGGCCATCACGATGACCTGGTGGCCGTTGTGCATGAAGGTCATCGGCGCGGTGTTGGTGGGCGCCGGGATCTCGATCTTGCCGATCTCCTTCCCCGTCACCTTGTCCACGGCGCGGAAGTACTTGTCGGCGCCACGGCCCTCTCCGTACATCAGCAGCGATCTCGTCACCAGCAGGTTCGCGTGCGCGTTCTGCCCCGTGTTCCCGATGTTCACGCCCTTCAGCGCGGGGTGCGTGCGGATCCACTCGGGCGTCTCGCCGTTGGGGATCATCCACTTCTTGTCGCCCGTGTTCATGTCGTAGGCGACGATGCGGCCGTAGGGCGGCTTGACCAGCGGCAGGGCGCGGTTATCGGGGCCGCCCGTGGGCCCGCGAGCGCCCACCGAGGTGGAGACGTAGAGCGAGGTGATCTTCCCGTCGGGACTGCCCCACCCCGGCCATGGCTTGCCATTCGGGTACTTCTCCTGCGCCGGGACCAGGGCGATGACCTCGTAGCTGTGCTGCGAGGCCACGTAGAACCAGCCTGTCTCGGGGTCCACCGCCGCGCCGCCGGGAATGTTCGCGCCACCATTCGAGCTCGGGACCATCCATGACCCCTCGGTGCCGTCCGCGTTCTTCTCGAGCGAGGGCGGCGTGAATATCGGCCCCATGCGGTAGCGCTTCGCTGTCTTGAGCGCCTCGGCTCTGAGCGCCGGGGTGAAGTCGACGAGGTCGTCGTCGCTCATGCCCTGCTGCTCGAACGGTTCGGGCCAGGTGACGAACGGCTGTGTGGGCCACAGCTTCTCCCGCGGCACGTCCGACGCGGCCACGGGACGCTCCTCGATGGGCCAGATCGGCTGTCCGGTCTCGCGGTTCAGCACGTACACCCAGCCCTGCTTGGTCGCCTGCGCCACGATGGGAACACGCTGCCCCTTGATGGTGACGTCCATCAGGTGCGGCGCGTCGGGAATGTCCATGTTCCACACGTCGTGATGGACGAACTGGTAGTACCAGCGGAGCTTGCCGGTCTGCACGTCCAGCGCCAGGAGGCTGGTGCCGTAGACGTTCTTCCCGGGCCGGCTGCCGCCGTAGTAGTCGTTGGTGGGTGTGTCGGTGGGCACATACACCAGCCCGAGCGTCGAGTCCGCGCTGAGCGGGGCCCACGGCGACACGTTGCCGGTGTATTCCCACGAGTTCTCTTCCCAGGTGTCGTTGTTCGGTTCGCCCGCGCGCGGTACCGGGTTGAAGCGCCACATCATCCGGCCCGTCTTCGCGTCGTAGCCGCGGATGACGCCCGGGATGTTCTCGCGGTTCTCGGGGTAGTAACCGCGATCGTGCGAGTTGCCGACCACCACCACCCCGTTGACGACCAGCGGCGCCGAGGAACTGGTGATGTCACCCCAGTCGGCTACGCCGTGGTCCGGGTCCACCGAGTACGGCCCGAGGCCGAGCGCCAGGTCCACGACGCCGTTGTTGCCGAAGAAGGGCAGCGGCTGGCCGGTGTCGGCATCGAGCGCCCACAGGTAGAAGCCGGGCGTCATCAGGTAGATGACGGGGCGCCCATCCACGCGCGTGAACGCCACGCCCTTGCCGTAGTTCTGACGCGTGGACCGGGCCCACCGCGGGTTGTCCTTCTCGCGGAACATCCACAGCGTCTCGCCGGTGAGCGGGTCGATGCAGGCGACCGTCCGGCGCGTGCCGGCCACCGTGTACAGCTTGCCGTTCACGTAGATCGGCGTCGCGCGGTAGATGAAGTCCGGTGATGGCCCGAAGTTAGCGGCGCTCCAGCGCCACAGCACCTCGGCCTTCCCGAAGTTGCCGGCGTTGATTTGATCCAGGGCCGCATAGCGGCTGCTCCGCTCGTCCCCGCCCCAGGATGGCCACTCGTACGTCTGTGCGCTCGTCGCGCGCGGATCCGACGCCTGCGGCTGGGCCGACGGGACCGCGACGAGCCAGGGGATGACGCCAGCGGCCAGCAGGGCCAGCCACGGCAGTCGGGAGAGTGGGTTGCCGGAAAACGGACGAGCGGGCATTGAGGAACTCCTGGCGAGGGGCCGGTAACGTGAAGGGCGCGCGTCATGATACTTCCATGCGCCGCACTCCGGCAGCCGACGCCCCGCCGCCGCCGAAGACTCGCGACTGAGACGGCCCGGGTGCGACTCATCACGGCGGCATTCGCCGTTGTCATTCCCGTGGCGACCCTGGCCCAATCGGCCACGGACCCCGCCCAGCCAAAGCACGACTGCGGCATGATGGCCGCCAAGCCACAGGCCCTGCCCGCCGCGCCCGCTGGCGATGCTGCGCCCATGACCGATGCCTCCCCCATGGCCTGCTGCCTGTCGAGAGCCGCATCAGTCGATCACTCGGCCCACGCCAACATGGCCCCGCCCCCGGCGGCCCGGCCCATGGCCGGCAGGGGCAGTGGAAACATGGACGGCACCGCCGCCGGGTGCTGCAGCGCTCAGATGGTCGCGGGCGAGAAGAACCCTGCGGGCGAGAAGACGGCCGCACGAGGAAAGATGGCCGCGGGAAAGGGAAAGGAGGAGTGGTGCTGCGCGAAGACACCCACACCCTGAGAAGGAACCGACTCGATTGGCGGGACGCTCTCGAGCCCCGGAATCGCGGGCTTGAAGAGGCCCCGGCAGACGGGCCGGACGGATGCGTGTCCGCCCGGCCTTCTGCTAGAATCAGGACTCCACCACCGGGCGGGAGTAACTCAGTGGTAGAGTCACAGCTTCCCAAGCTGTTGGTCGCGGGTTCGATCCCCGTCTCCCGCTCCATCTCACATTTGCACAGCACGCGGGTGCAAAGCACGTCGGTTCAAAACACGTGGGTTCAAAACACGTGGGTTCAGAACACGTGGGTTCAAGACACGTCGATTCAAAGCACGTGGGTCCCTGGGCGTGGGGTCGTCGCATGTTGTGGCCCAGCGCCGCCTCCATCGCGTATGATCGGCGCGGCCCGCACCTCCGTGCTTTGAGCCTTCGTGAAGGAGCCTTCGTGGATCGTCGCTCGTTGATTCGGAATGGAAGTCTGGCTGCCCTGGGACTCGTCACGGGGGCGTGCGCGCCGCGCACGACGGCCGTGGCCACGCGGCCCACGATGCGGCGACCGGTGGTGCTGCCCCACGTGAAGGCGTCGTGGGACCGCGTCATCCGTACCACCATCGGCCTCAGGCCCTACCGGCCGGCCGGCTTCATGCTCCGCGCCGACAAGCTCGACGCCAAGACCCTCATCCACAACTACGGGCACGGCGGCTCGGGGATGTCGCTGTCGTGGGGCACGGCCTCGATGGCCGCCGACCTGGCGGTGCCGCATCCGGATCGGCGCGCCGCGGTCCTCGGCTCCGGCGTCGTCGGCCTGACCACGGCCCGCGAACTGCAGCGTCGCGGCTTCGATGTCACCATCTACGCTGCCGCAGTGCCGCCCGACACCACCTCGAACATGTCGCTGGCGGGCTGGACGCCCACGTCGGGTCTCTCCCAGGCGGACGCGCGCACGCCGGAATGGACGTCGCAGTTGCACCAGGCAGCGGAGATCGCCTACCGGCGGTTGCAGCTTCTGGTCGGCCCGAAATACGGCATCAGCTGGATCACCAATTACGGACCTACCGAGAACGCGAAGGCGGCCGGCGGCAGGAACATCCTGCTGCCCGAGAGCGTCCAGACCTCGGGCATCCTGCTGGGGCCGGGCGAGCATCCCTTCCCCACCACCTACGCGGTCGAGCGGCCCGAGATGCGCATCGAGCCGTCCATCTACCTCGACGCGTTGATGCACGACGTCGTGGACTTCGGCGGCACGGTGGTCATCAGGCGCTTCGAGACCCCGACCGAAGTGGCCGCGCTGCCCGAGGGCCTCGTGGTGAACTGCACGGGCCTGGGCGCCAAGGCGCTCTTCGGCGACCCCATCATGGTGCCGCTGAAGGGACAGCTCACGGTGCTGGTCCCGCAGCCTGAAATCCAGTATTCGACCAGCGGCGGCGCACGCGTCCAGACCGCCGAGCCCGGCATCGGCATCCACATGATGCCCCGCTCCGACGGCATCATCCTGGGCGGCACCTCCGAGCGCGACGTGTGGACCTTCGACGTCAACGAGAAGGAGCGCCAGCGCATCGTCGAAGGCCATGTCGAGCTCTTCAACGCGATGAAGTGAACGGACGTGCTTTGAACCCGTGTGCTTTGAACGACCGCGTTTTGAACGTCCGTGCGTTGAACCTACTGGACTGAGATTCCCACCGCGAGCCTGAACATCGTCGCGCGAGCGGCGGCCGGTGTCGTGGCAGTGGCCTCGCGTGACCCCAGCCGATGCCAGCGGGCGTCGAAGCCCACGCCCAGGTGATCGGTGATGAACCACCGCGCGCCACCACCGAAGTTGATGGCGCCCGACCATCCCGAATCGGCCGTCGCCGCGGGCACGCCCGTGATGGCCGCCGACTCGCTCACCACCTTCACGGCGCCGTAGCCCGCGCTCAGGTAGCTCCAGCCCAGGCGGTGGCCGAAGTTGAACGACAGCTGGGGCGTGAGCATCGTCACGCGGGTCTGCACCTCGGGAGCGGTGTCCACGAGCGGCGCCGCCGTGCCGCGCGCCCACGCGTAGGTGGCACCCACGCCGACGGTCGCCGCGCCCAGCTTCGTGAGGTGCACGTGACCGCCACCTTCGAGCCCGAACCCTCGCGACGGGACGACGCTGTCGGTGGGCAGCGACGGGGTCCAGCCCGCCGTGGTCGGCAAGCCGTTCATGATGCCCCGCGCGTCCACGACAAACGGGCCGACCGGATCCGGGGGCTGCGCCGCGGCCGACGTGGCGCACACGGCGAGCAGGATGAGGCAAACGGACGCCGTCCGCATCAGTAGCCGCTCGCCTTTCCAGCCGGCGCCACTTCCCCGCGCGACTCCTTCACGATGCGCACGCCCGCGCTGGCGCCGATGCGCGTGGCGCCGGCGGCCACCATGGCCTTCACCTGCTGCAGGTCGCGCACGCCGCCCGACGCCTTCACGCCCATCTCGGCGCCCACCACGCGGCGCATCAGCGCGACGTCAGCCGTGGTGGCGCCACCGGGACCGAAGCCGGTGGAGGTCTTCACGAAATCGGCCCCGGCGGCCTTGGCCAGCGTGCAGGCCGTCACCTTCTCTTCATCGGTCAGCAGGGCCGTCTCGAGGATCACCTTGCTCATGACCCCTCGCTCCACGCACGCGCCGACCACGGCACGGATGTCGTCGCTCACCAGGCGCACGTCGGCGGACTTCAGCGCCCCGACGTTCAGCACCATGTCGATCTCGGTGGCGCCGTCGAAGATGGCCCGGCGGGCCTCGTACTGCTTCACGTCGGGCGTGGTGGCTCCCAGGGGGAATCCCACCACCGAGCACACGCCCACCCCGGATCCCCGGAGCCGCGCCGCGGCCCTGGCCACCCAGGTGGGATTCACGCACACCGTGGCGAACTTCCATTCCGCCGCCTCGCGACACAGCTTGTCGATGTCGTCGGCCGTGGCGTCGGGCTTCAGCAGTGTGTGGTCGATGGACGCGGCCACGTCGCCGTCCCCGCCTTCCTGCGCATGCAGCCCTAGCCGGGTGGCGCCGGCGTCCATGACGCCCCGGACGCGGTCGGGACAGCACTCGTAGGTGAACCCGTGGCACTGGCAGCGGGCGGGCGCCACGGCGCCGGCCGCCACCAGCTCCTCCAGAATCAACTCGATCACCCGTCGGTAGTCGGTCACATCGGTCCTCGGTCGCCCGCTCGCCCTACGGCATGCGCTCCAGGCGCTGGATCTTGGCGAGCCGCCGCAAGTAGCGTGGCTCCGTGGTGGCCGTGGCCAGGAACGTGTGCACGATGTCCAGGGCCTCGTCAGTGGACACCAGCGTCGAACCCAGGGCCAGCACGTTGGCGCCGTTGTGCTCGCGCGCGTATCGGGCCAGCGTCTTCGTCGTGCACATGGCGGCGCGAATGCCGGCAATCTTGTTGGCCGCGATGGCCGACCCGAGCCCGGCGCCGTCAATGACGATGCCGGCGTCGGCTTCCCCGCGGGCCACCTGGCGCGCCACAAGGGCGGCGATGTCCGGGTAGTCCACGGCGTCGGGGCCATCCGTTCCCACGTCGCTGACGGCCAGGCCGCGCTGCCGCAGCGTGTCGCGGATGTGATTCTTCAGCGCCACGGACGTGTGATCCCCACCGACCGCCAGGCGGCGGACGTCGGCGACGGGCGCCAGGCGCGCGAGGTCCAGATCGGCCACCGAACCGACGACCGTGATGCGCCGCTCGCGCAGCGTGTCCTGCGCCAGCGGGGTGACGTGCCCGCCCGGCTCCAGCGCCACGGTGGAACCGCGCTCCAGCACGCGCGCATCGGCTTCCGTGAGAATCGAGAAGGTCTTCATTCGCCAGTCACCACCGCGAAAACCGGAGACCGGAGACCGGAATCCGGTCCCATGCTACCCTCGACACGCATGGTGCCTGACGTCCTCATTCCCCAGCCACGGCTCGCGTCCCGCATCACGGAGCTGGCCACCGAAATCCGCGGCGCCATCCCCCACGATGATATCCATTTCGTCTGCGTGCTGAAGGGCGCGTTCCTCTTCCTGGCCGACCTGGTCCGCGCGATGGACGGCCGCGTGACCCTCGACTTCATCGCCGTCTCCAGCTACGGCGCCGGCACCAGATCCTCCGGCGAGGTGCGCCTGGTGAAGGACGTGGATGCCAGCCTCGAGGGCAAGCACGTCGTCATCATCGAGGACATCGTGGACACGGGCCTCACGCTGCACTACCTGCAGGACATCCTGCGCCGGCGCGGGCCGGCGTCGCTGCGCACGGCGTGCCTGCTGAGCAAGCCCTCGCGCCGCAAGGTGGACGTGAAGGTGGAGTTCATCGGATTCACCATCGAGGACCGCTTCGTCGTGGGCTATGGCCTCGACTACGCCGAGCAGTACCGCAACCTGCCGTACGTCGGCGTGATGCCCTAGCGCATCGCCGGTCACTGCACGGCCTTCCGCACCTCGGCCGCCGCGGCCACGGCATCGCGGATGACCGCCGCCTCGTCCAGCGTGCGCACGACGCCGTCCCTCATCACCACGCGCCCGTTCACCACCGTCATCACCACGTCGTCGCCGTGCGTGGCATAGACCAGGTGCGAGATGGGATCGTACATCGGCACCTGCCGCGGGCGGTCGGTGCGCACGGCGATGACATCCGCCAGCTTCCCCGCTTCGATCGAGCCCAGCCTGCTCTGGAGGCCTAGCGCGCGGGCGCCGCCGATGGTGGCCATCTCGAGCGCCGTCTTCGCCGACACCATCCGCGGGTCGCGTGACGCGAGCTTGTGCAGGAACGCGGCCTGCCGCATGGCCTCGAACATGTCGAGGTCGTTGTTGCTGGCGGCGCCGTCGGTGCCGAGCCCCAGCTTCGCGCCGGCCTTCAGATAGCCCGGCACGGGCGCCGTGCCGCTGGCCAGCTTCATGTTGCTCTCGGGGTTGTGCGCGATGCCCACGCCGCGCGAGTGCAGCAGCGTCACCTCGTCGGGCGACACCCACACGCCGTGTGCGCCCAGCGTCACCGGCGCCCAGAACTTGATGCGGTCGAGGAACGCGACGGGGCGCTGCTTGTAGCGCTCGAGCGAGATGCGCACCTCGTCTTCGGTCTCGGCGAGGTGGATCTGCAGTGGGACCCCGTACTTCACGGCGAGATCGCGGGTGGCGAGGAGCGTCGCCTGGTCCAGGGTGTACATGGAGTGCGGCGCAATGGAGGGCACCACCAGCTCGTCGTCCTTGAACTTCTGAATGAAGGCCTCGGCGCGCCGCAGGCCCTCCGCTGGCGTCTTCGCGTCGGCCACGGGAAACTGGATGATGGTCTGCCCCAGCACGCCGCGAATCCCGGCCTCCTTTGCCGCGGCGGCCACTTCCTCTTCGAAGTAGTACATGTCGGTGAAGAGCGTGGTGCCCGAGCGGATCATCTCGAGCGCGGCCAGCCGCGTGCCGACGCGCACGAACCGGGGTGACACTGTCTTCGCCTCTGCCGGAAAGATGTACTTCTCGAGCCAGTCCATCAGCGCCAGGTCGTCCGCCAGCCCGCGGTACATCACCATCGGCGCGTGCGTGTGCGTGTTGATGAGCCCCGGCAACACGATGTGCCCCGTCAGGTCCACGCGCTCGGCCGCGGTGAACGTCGCGGCCACGGCCTCGGGCGTGTCCACGGCGACGATCTGGTTCTTGTCGATGGCCACGCTGCCCGGCGACAGCACCCGGCCCGTGCCGTCCATGGTGACGACGATGGCGTTGGCGAGGATGAGGGAGACCGGCGTTCCCGAGCCGGCGGCGCCGCCAGCCTGGCTCGCATCCGGTGCGCCGGCCGGGGCGCTGGCAGGCGGAGCAGCCGTGCAGCCCGCAACGGCGATGATAAGGGCGGACGTAACGACCACCCGGACGATGGCTGGGCTGAACATCGGCGCCTTGATTCTACCCCGCTGTTGCAGTCATGGCCGACACAGGCTGCGCGGTCCCGCGGTCTCCAGATAGATCCACCCAGCTCGAGATCAAGACATCGATCCCCGGTTCACGACATCACCAGTTCAAGAGATTCGCTTTCAGGTAATCTCTCTCCGTGCTCCGCCTCGTTCACCATCCCGTTGTCCACGACTGCCTCGTTCAACTCCGCGACGCGTCCACCCCTCCCGAACTGTTCCGCGCGGTCACCGAGCGCATCACGATGGTGCTGGGGGCCGAGGCCCTCGCGGACCTGCCGCAGCGCGAGGTGGAGGTCGTCACGCCACTGGGCCCGGCAACGGGTCATCGCATTGGCGTGGACGTGGTGATCGTGCCCGTGATGCGGGCCGGTCTCGCCATGCTGCCCGGGTTGCTGCAGCTGGTGCCGCTGGCGCGCGTGGGCTTCATCGGCCTTCGCCGCGACGAGCAGACGGCCATCGCCTCGCAGTACTTCGAGCGGCTGCCGGAGGACCTCGAGAACAGCCACGTGCTGCTGGTGGACCCCATGCTGGCCACAGGTGGCAGCGCCGTGGCGGCCCTGGACCTGTTGAAGCGCGCCGGCGCCCGCCGGCTCTCGCTCCTGTGCATCGTCGCCGCGCCCGAGGGTGTGGCCCTGGTGGAGCACACGCACCCCGACGTGCCGGTGTTCTCGCCGGTCGTGGATCGCGAGCTGAACGACCGCAAGTTCATCGTGCCGGGGCTGGGGGACTTCGGCGACCGCCTGTATGGAACGACCTGAGACGGTCGTGGTAAGATTCTGAGTCTTCCCGGACTGCGCGCTTGGCTCAGCGGTAGAGCATCGCCTTCACACGGCGGGGGTCCCAGGTTCGAATCCTGGAGCGCGCACCAGCCACTTCCCCGTTGAACTCCTAACTCGAACCTTTGAGCTTTCGTCAGCGTTCCGCCTGAGCGGCCTTCAGCCAGGCGGACATCTCCCCGAGCTGCGCCTTCACCGCATCCGGATTCGTCGACTGCGGAGTCTTCTTCGCCCGCACCGACGCCTGCGCCGTGACCACCTTCATCACGTCATCCCCGAAGGATGGGTGAAACGCCCTCCACTCCGCGGGCGTCAGCGTCTCGAACTCCTTGCCCTGCTTCAGCAGGTCGCGCACCATGCCGCCCACCACCTCATGCGCCGTGCGGAATGCCACGCCCTTCGAGACGAGGTAGTCGGCCACGTCGGTCGAGAGCAGGAACCCCGACGCACCACGCGTGGTCCGCGCGCGGTCCAGCGTCAGCGTGCGGACCACCGTCGCCGCCGCCCCGGCCGAGCCCATCAGCGAGTCTTCCGCGTCGAAGAGTGCCTCCTTGTCCTCCTGCAGGTCCTTGTTGTACCCGCTCGGCAGGCCCTTCATCGTCGCCATGAACCCCGCCAGGTTGCCGATGGTTCGCCCCGCCTTGCCGCGCACCAGCTCCATCGGATCCGGGTTCTTCTTCTGCGGCATCAGGCTGCTGCCCGTGGCCACCGCGTCGGACAGGACGAAGAAACCGAACTCCTCGCCGGTGAACAGCACCACGTCCTCGGCCAGGCGGCTCAGGTGCACCATTGCGAGGGAAGAGGCGTGGAGGAAGCTGCTGACGTAGTCGCGATCGGAGGTGGCGTCGATGCTGTTGGCCACGACCTTCGAGAAGCCCAGGCGCTCGGCCAGGAACCTGGTGTCGACGTCGTAGTTGGTCCCGGCAATGGCGCCCGCGCCCAGGGGCATCGCATCGGCCTCGGCCCGCACCGCCTCGAAGCGGTCCACGTCGCGCCTGAGCGCGTAGGCGTGTGCCAGCAGGTAGTGCGCCACCAGCACCGGCTGCGCGCGCCGCAGGTGCGTGTAGGACGGCATCACCGCGTCGCCCGCGGAGGCGGACTGGGCCACCAGCGCATCGATGACCGACCGCAGCGACTTCTGGATGTCCGGCACGCGGCGTCGCACGTAGAGCCGCATGTCCACCGCCACCTGGTCGTTGCGCGAGCGGCCGGTGTGGAGCCGTCGCCCCGGCTCACCGACGCGCTGGATGAGCACGCGCTCGACGAACGAGTGCACATCTTCGTCCGGGCCGGTCAGAAACGCAGGATTGGCTCGCGCGCTCTCGATGATGGAGGTGAGCCCGCGCCTGATGGCCGACGACTCGTCGGCGTTCAGGACGCCCGCGCGCGTCAGCGCCTCGGCCCAGGCGAGGCTGCCGGTCACGTCGTCCTCGAACAACCGCCGGTCGAATGAGAAGGACGCGCCCCAGGCCAGCAGGGCCTTGTCGGGCTCCACGTCGAACCGGCCCGACCAGAGGGGCTTGGCGGTCTCCTGCGCCATCACCGGCGCGGCCAGCAGCAACCCCAGGGCAGCCGGCACAAGGCAGCGGCAAACGCGTGCGGACATGGCTCTCTCCTTCATGGCGGGACGGGTGACCGCATCATGATATGCGGCCCGGCCGTGCCGCGCGTGCGGAAGGCCGGGCCTCCGGCTGGGGAGAGGACACGCGCCCGGGCGGGCGCGTCAGTTCTTCTTGAGCTCCTCGAGCATCACGCCGAGGATCTGTGTATAGGCGGCGTCGGCGTCCGCATGCGCCTTCATGTAGTCCTTCTCGGACATCTTGTCTTCGCGCCAGCTGCCGTCGAAGCGCACGCTCGTGGTGCCCACGTCGTGGGCATCGGCCGGCTGGTTCTTCTGGCCGCGACGCACCCCATCCGACCCGAGGTCCGTGACGATGTTGCGCGACTGCGGATCGGAGGCGCTGTTGAGGTCGATGTAGACCTCCCGGAATTCGCCCTTGATGATCTTCTCGTTGAGCACCGCCGGGGCGCTGAACTTCGCCCACACCACGATGAGCTGTCCCGGCAGCGTGAGGGCCGCGGCGAACTGGTCCTGGCTGTTGGGGAGCCGGACCGCGAAGCTATCCAGCTTCTTCGCGCTCAGTTGCTGGGCCAATTCGCGGGCCGGCGTGGCCGACTGGGGATCCTGGGCGAATGCGGGTGATGCCAGGGCGACGAGCAGGCCGGTGGCGGGAACGAGCCGGGAGAGGACGCAATTCATGCACTCCATCTATCACCCGGAGTGCGCCGGCGTCAATCCGGTGTTCACCCGATGAAGAGCGAATCGTCATCGTCCACGCCCGGCCGCGCGTTCTTCCGGCGCCGCGACGACTCGCGGATGCCCCGGAACGCCGAGAAGGCGGCCTGCACGCCCGTCAGCAGCGCCATGCCGTTCCTGGCCGGACCCTGGACGAACTTCTGCGCCGCCGCCAGTGTCTCGTCCACGCGCGTGGCGACCTCTCCGAAGAGCTGATCGACCCGTTCCACCTGCTTCGACGCCAGAGAAGCGCTTCGCGAGGCCTCGCTGGCCACCGACGTCAGATTGGCGATGATCGGCTTGATGTCCTGCTCGAGTTGCTGCGACACCTGCTCGACGCGACGCATCAGCTTGAAGCCCGCGATGATGGCCCCCACCTGGATGAGCGCCATCACCAGCACCGACACCGCGATGACCGCGAGGAAGACCTCGGCCATCGGGCTCACGCCTGCTCCCCGCGCTCCCGCGCCTGCTGGAAGGCCTCACGCCCGCGTTCGATGGCGGTGGTCACGCCCTCGCGGTTCCGCTGGTACACCTCACGACCCTGCTCGACGGCATCGCGGGCCTTGTCGCGGCCTTCGCGGGCCTTCTGGCCGATGAACTCGCGGGTTTCCTCGCCGGTCGCCGGGGCGAACAGCAGCGCCACCGCGGCACCGGCGATCGCGCCCATCATGAAGGCCAGCATCACGCTGCCCGCCTGGTTGTCTCTCGACATATTCGCCTCCGACTCAGAAGATGCTCACCTTTACGTTGAGGTACTTCTTGGGATCCTTCCGGATGTCCCCGATGAGCCCGCGCAGCTCCGACGCCGCCTGATTCATGTTCTCATATAACTGCTTGTCCTGCAGCAGCTGGCCTGCCGTGCCCTGCCCCGCGTTCAGCCGCTCGATCAGCGAGTCGAGCCGACCCGTCGTGTCGTCGAGGCGCTGGTAGAGCGCCTCGTCGGTCAGCAGCTTCCCCATCGTGCCCTCGCCCTTGGTGAGGCGCCCGGTAATCGAATCGAGGTTGGCGGTGGTCGAGGTGAGGCTGCGCGCCATGGCCGGGTCGTTCATCAGCTGCCCGAGCGTGCCCTCGCCGTTGCGGATGCGGGCCGTGATGGTGTTCAGGTTGCCCACCGACTGCTGCAGTTCCTCGTAGAGCTTCGGGTCCCGGGTCAGTCTGCCCAACGTGCCCCTCCCGTCGGCCACGGCTCGTGTGACCCGCTCGGCCGACTGGATGAATGCGTTCACGTCGCGGTACACCGCATCGTCGGTGAACAGGCGCCCGATCGTACCCTTGCCGGCGCGGATGTCCTCGATCAGGCGCCTGGCTTCCTCGAGGCTGCTGGAGGCCGTCTCGGTCAACTCCGCGATCGAGCCGGGCGCGCGTCCCGAGCGGATGTACGCCCAGTCGGGCAGCGGCGTGCCCTCGGTCGAGGCGGTGATGTCGATGGCGCCCTCCCCGAGGAGGGAGATCGACCCGATGGTGGCCAGCGAGGACGAGGTCACCAGGTGGCGCATGTCGTTGTTGACGGTGAGCCACACCTCCACGCCGGTGCCCGAGAACCTGAGCTCGGTGACCGAGCCGACCTCGACGCCGGCCACTCGCACCGGCGAGCCGGACTTGACCCCGGCGAGGTTGTCGAACCGGGCCTTGAGCGGATACTGCTGCCAGAAGAACCCGCCCCCGCCCACGGCGAAGATCAGGATGCCGGCCAGCACGATCGCGACGACGGCGATGATGCCGAGCTTGAGCTCGGCGAACGCGAGAGAGCGTGTGCGAGGCATGCGGTCGAACCCCTTACGAAAGAAACGCCTGCAGATACGGATCAGAGGATGAGCGCAGGTCCGCGGCCGATCCTTCGAACGCGATCTGGCCATCCTTGAGCATCACGAAATCGGCCTGTTCGAGCTTGTGCTCGCGGGCCGGCACCATTTCGATGGCCCCTGAGGCGGTCCGCGAGGCTTCGTGTGTGGCAATGAAGAACGCGTCGCGCAGCTGGTGGGTGACGAGCACCGACGTCACGTTCTCGAGGTCCCGGAGCTTGATGATCTCCGCGTCGATCGTCAGCGAGGTCATCGGATCGAGGCCGGTGGTCGGCTCGTCGTACAGCAGCAGCGTGGGCTTCGCCGCCATGGCCCGGGCGATGGCCACGCGCCGCCGCTGGCCGCCCGACAGCTCGGACGGCTGCTTGTCGATGTGCTCGCCGAGGCCGACGAAGCCGAGCACCTCCTCCACCCGCTGGCGCACCGACTCCAGCGACTGCCGCGTCTCCTCGTAGAGCTTGTAGCCCACGTTCTCGCCCACGGTGAACGAGTCGAACAGCGCCCCTTCCTGGAACACCATGCCCATGTGGTGGCGCACGCCCATCAGCTGCTCCTCGTTCATCAGGTCCACGCGATGGCCGAGTACCCAGATGGTTCCCGCGTCGGGTTTGAGCAGCCCGAGCAGCAGTTTCAGAATGGTCGACTTCCCCGCGCCGCTCGCGCCCAGGAAGATCTTCGTGTGTCCCGCGCGCACGTCGAACGTGATGCGGTCGAGGATCACCTTGTCATCGAATGCCAGCGACACCTTGTCGAACAGCACGACCGGCGCGTGCGGCTCGACCAGCTCGATGGGCAGCCCGAATTCTTCGAGGGATGCGCGTCTCATCAGAAGAGCACCGAAATCAGCAGGCGTGTCAGGAAGAAATCCACGACCAGCACCGTCACCGAGGCGGCCACCACGGCGCTGGTGGTCGATCGGCCCACGCCCTGGGTGCCACCGCTCGTCCGCAGGCCCACGTGGCACCCGATGGTGACGATGATGACGCCCAGGAAGAAGGGCTTGATGAGCCCCATCCAGAGGTCTTCGAGATACAGACCATCCGCCACCGACTGCCAGTAGACCGACGAGGCCACCCGCAGCTGCGAGACGGCGATGATCCAGCCGCCCAGCAGGCCGACGGCGTTGGCCACGACGGTGAGGATCGGGCACATGATGAATCCGGCGATCACGCGCGGCACCACGAGCTTGCGCACCGGGTCGGTCCCGAGCGCCCTCAGCGCGCTCACCTGGTCGGTCACCACCATCGAGCCCAGTTCGGCGGCAATGCCCGAGCCGACGCGGCCGGCGAGCATCAGCGCCGTGAGCACCGGGCCCAGCTCCTTGATCATCGAGGCGCTGACCAGGCGCCCGACATAGGGCCGGGCGCCGAACTGGTCCAGCGTCATGCCCGACTGCAGCGCCAGCACGGCACCGGTGAAGAAGCCGGTGAGCAGCACCACGGTCAGCGAGCCCAGCCCGATGACGTCGAGCTGCTCGACCACGTCGTGGGCATAGAACGGGCGTGAGAAGGTCCCCCGGACGATGGCGATGCTGAGGCGCACGTATTCCTGCACCTCGAGCAAGGCGCCCTTGATGCCCTCCACGAGCCGCTCTGGTAACAACCCAATCACGACAAGGCGGGCGCCCCGAGCCCGAGGTCGCGCGTCTTCAGCGCGCGGATCTGATCGCGGAGCGCGGCGGCTTTCTCGAAGTCGAGGTTGGCCGCGGCCGCTCGCATGTCCTTCTCCAGGCCGGCCACGTGGGCGTCGAGCTCCGCCTGCGAGCGGAACACCGGCATGCCCGCCTTCACCGGCTCGGGCGCGCCCAGGTAGTCGCGCTCGTAGATGCTGGTCAGCACGTCGTCAATGGACTTCACGATGGTGGTGGGCGTGATCCCGTGCTCGGTGTTGTAGGCCGCCTGCAGGGTGCGCCGCCGCTCGGTCTCGCCGATGGCGGCCTTCATGGAATCGGTGACCACGTCGGCATACATGATGACCCGGCCGTGGACGTTGCGCGCCGCCCGCCCGGACGTCTGGATGAGCGCCCCGCCGGAACGGAGGAAGCCCTCCTTGTCGGCGTCGAGGATGGCGACGAGCGACACCTCGGGCAGGTCCAGGCCCTCGCGCAGCAGGTTGATGCCCACCAGCACGTCGAACAGCCCGCGCCGCAGGTCGCGCAGGATCTCGACGCGCTCCAGCGTGTCGATGTCCGAGTGCAGGTAGCGCACCTTCACGCCGAGCTCCTGGTAGTACTGCGTCAGGTCCTCGGCCATCCGCTTGGTGAGCGTGGTCACCAGGACGCGCTCGCCGCGCTCGGCGCGCAGGCGGATCTCGCCGAGCAGGTCGTCTACCTGCCCCTTCACGGGGCGCACCTCGATGGGCGGATCCATCAGGCCCGTGGGCCGGATCACCTGCTCCACCACCACGCCGCCGGCCTTCTGCAGCTCGTAGGGACCGGGGGTGGCCGATACGTAGATCAGCTGGTTCACCCGTTCTTCCCACTCCTCGAAGTTCAGCGGACGGTTGTCGAGAGCCGAGGGCAACCGGAACCCGTACTCGACCAGCACTTCCTTGCGTGACCGGTCGCCGTGGTACATCCCGCGGATCTGCGGGACCGTCTGGTGGCTCTCGTCCACGATCACCAGCGCGTCGGAGGGCAGGTAATCGAGCAGCGTCGGCGGCGGCTGGCCCGGCCGGCGCCCGGTGAGGTGCCGCGAGTAGTTCTCGATGCCATGGCAGTAGCCGATCTCCTTGATCATCTCGAGATCGAACATCGTCCGCTGGTGGAGCCGCTGCGCCTCGAGGAGCCTGCCCTCGCGCTCGAGGTCGCCCCGCCGCTCGGTGAGCTCGGCCTTGATGGTCTCGACGGCCTCCTTCAACCGCTCGCGGCTGGTGACGAAGTGCGACTTCGGGTAGACCGCTGTCCGATCGTGGCGGCGGAACGCCTTGCCGGTGAGCGGGTCGAACGACACCAGTTCGTCGATCTCGTCGCCGAACAGCCCAATGCGCAGCGCCGCCTCCTCGTACGAGGGATAGACCTCGACGATGTCCCCGCGAACCCGGAAGGTGCCGCGACCGAACTCCATGTCGTTGCGCTCGTACTGGATTTCGACGAGCTTGCGCAGAATCTGGTCGCGCCCGATGCGCTGGCCCCGCTCGAGCGGCAGCACCATTCCGTAGTACGCCTCCGGCGAGCCGAGGCCGTAGATACATGACACGCTCGCGACGATGATGACGTCGCGCCGCTCGAAGAGCGACCGCGTGGCCGACAGCCGCATGCGGTCGATCTCGTCGTTGATGGTGGATTCCTTCTCGATGTACGTGTCACTGGACGGCACGTAGGCTTCGGGCTGGTAGTAGTCGTAGTAGCTGACGAAGTACTCGACGGCGTTCTCGGCGAAGAAGCGCCGGAACTCCTGGAAGAGCTGGGCCGCCAGGGTCTTGTTGTGCGCCATCACCAACGTGGGCCGATTCACCCGGGCGATGACCTGGGCCATTGAATAGGTCTTGCCCGACCCGGTGACGCCCAGCATCACCTGGTGCTTGTCGCCGCGATTGAGGCCGTCCACCAGCTCCGGCACGGCCCGGACCTGGTCGCCCCGCAGCTCGAAATCGGACGTGAGGTGGAACCGGTCGTAGACGGACGGCATACGCGTGGCAGGAGGAATCATGCATGGTACCACAAGGCCCACGCCCTCCGGCCCGGCGGGCCTAGTGTCGCTGTGACGGCTTGTACGGGGCGAAATAGCCCCTGCGCGTGCGTACCTTCACGTCCGGGCGCTTCACCTTGACGTCCACCTTGCGCCAGTGCCCGTCGGTGGCCAGGTTGGTGGAGGCGTACCCCAGTTGATACTGCGCGCGAATCTCGTCGAGGACCTTCTCGTAGGTGGCATCGAGGTCCTTGAGCGCCGTGGGAAAGAACGCCTGGCCGCCGGTGGTCTCGGCCATCTGCTGCAGGCGCATCCGCGAGTCCATCCTGACGCTGCCGGTGTGCTCGACCAGCCCCACCGCATAGACGGTCGCCTGCGAGGCCCTGAGCAGGTCCAGGGTCTCTCCGTAGGTCAGGTTCGACCGCGAGTCGGCGCCGTCCGTGTACATCACCAGGATCGGGCGACCCGACTGCGAGGAGGCGCCGTCCAGGTACACGCCGAGCGCGTCGTAGAGGGCGGTCCACCCTTCGGGCTTCCGGTTGCGGATGCGCTCCACGACGCGCGGAAAGTCGCGCTGCGGGTAGCGCGTGACCCGCACCTCGGTGTCGAAGTCCACCAGGGTGATGTCCTCGGACTCCGGCAGCATGTTCAGGAACTTGATGGCGGCGCTGCGCGCCAGGCTGAGGTCGCGTTCCATGCTGGCGCTGGTGTCGAGCATGAGGCCGGCGTGCAGGCGGCTGAGCCCCTCGCCCCCGCCGCCCGGCGCGAAGTACTGGATAGCCTGTCTGCGCCCGTCTTCCACGATCTCGAAGTCGTCCCGGGTGAGATCGGTCACGAGGTTGCCCCGCCGGTCGGTGACGGTGACCCCGAAGGTGACCAGGTCGACGCCGGCGCGGAAGACCACCTGCTCGGCGCCGAGCCCGGCCGAGGCCGCCAGGATGGACACGCAGGCGAGCACGTGGCGCATGGCGCGGATGGTACAGGATCTCGCGGAGGAAGGATCCGCGGATTACGGGCATTTCACGACACAGGTGGTGCCAGGAACGGTTGCGCTGGCCCGGACCCGGCGGGCGCGCCCACGCCGCTGGCCGTTTCGCAGCCGCCCGGTGGGCGGCTGGCAGCACGCAGTGGGCACGTCCGCGAAAGCCGCTGATCCCCCGGTCCGCGGCATCCCCCGGCAATCCGGCGTCATGCCGATTGGGAATCCAACCTATAATCGGAGTCTGTGCGTTGTCTCGTGGTCTGTCACACGGAGCTGGTCGCCCGGCTCCTCGAGGCAGTCCTGGCCCCCCACGCCGACGTCGAGTTGATGGTGGAAAGCGCGGTGTTTGCCCGCCGCGTGGACGATACAGGCCTACCAGTCACCATCGCCGATCCGCAGCGGCTCGACAGTTTCGTCAAGGCCGACCTCACCCCGGGCACGGTCGTCCTCATCGAGGACAACGGCCGGAAGGGCTTGCGCAAGGTGCTCGATGCGGCCATCGGCGCCGGCGGCACCCTGGTCTACATCCTGGGTACGCGGGCGGACGAGATGAAGAAGGCCGAGGCGCTCAGGGCCGACTTCCCCGACGTGAACACCCTGACCCTGGCTGAACTGGTCGGCCCACCCCTGCTGACCGAGCTGGGCCGCTCGGTGACCAGACAGAAAGTGCAGCAGTATCAGCACTACTTCCGCGACGCGGACCGCGTCCTCATCCTCACGCACAACGATCCCGACCCCGACGCGCTGGCCAGCGGCCTGGCGCTGCGCAGCCTGCTGCGCCGCACGCGCCAGACGGCCATCATCGGTTGCATGCAGGGCGTGACCCGTCCCGAGAACCAGCGGATGGTGAAGCTGCTCGACCTCGGCTATGAGCTGGTCGCCGCCGACCAGTTCGCGGCGTTCGACAAGATCGCCCTCGTGGACGTCCAGCCGCACTACTTCCCCGGCCTGCTGCCCCACGCCGACCTGGTCATCGATCACCACCCGGAACAGTCGGGTTATTCGGCGGTCTACAAGGACATCCGCCCCGACTACGGCTCCACGTCCACCATCCTCACCGAGCACCTGCGGGCCGTGGACATCGACATCTCCGAACGTACGGCCACGGCGATGCTGTACGCCATCAAGTCGGACACGCTCTTCTTCAACCGGCAGGCCAACAACGCCGACCTCGACGCCTTCTCGTACCTCTACCCGCTGGCCGACGCGACGATGGTGCGGAAGATGGAGGGCTCGGAAATCACGGCCGAGCGTCTCGATTACGTGATCAAGGCGTGGCAGACCGGGCGCATGGTCGAGCACGTGTTCTGCGCGTTCCTCGGCGAGCCGCCCCGCGAGGACTTCGTGCCCTACGTGGCCGATTTCTACCTGCAGCTCGAGGACGTCCAGTGGACCGTGGTCTCGGGTGTCGTGAACGACACGTTCACCGTCTCGGTGCGCAACCTGGGCTACTCGCGTAACGCGGGCGACTTCGTGCGCCGGTGGTTCAACGACATCGGCAGCGCGGGCGGCCACCGGACGATGGCCAAGGCCGTGGTGCCGCTGGAGGCGTTCCAGCGCAAATTCGGCACCTACGAAGGCAGCCGCATCAACCAGCGCATCCTCGAGCTCGTGCTGGACTTCCTGCACGAAGTGAAGCCGGTCAAGTAGGACCGCGCGAAGCGCCGGCCCTATCCGAGCGCCTGCTCCAGGTCCTCGATGAGGTCCTGCGCATCCTCGAGGCCGATCGAGATGCGGATCATCCCCCGCGACACGCCCGCGCGCGCCAGTTCGTCGTCCGACATCCCCGTGTGCGACGTGAGGATTGGCAGGCTGCAGATGCTCTCCACCCCGCCGAGGCTGGCGGCGCGCTTGATCACCTGCAGGCGGTCGAACGTGCGAAACGCCGCCTCCTGGCCGCCGCGGACGTCGATGGTGACCATCCCGCCAAATCCCGACATCTGCCGGCGCGCGATGTCGTGATCAGGATGCGACGGCAGGCCCGGATAGTAGACGCGGGCGATCTTCGGGTTCGCCTCGAGCGCCGCGGCCACCGCCAGGGCATTCGCATTGTGCTGCGCGACGCGCAGCGGGAGCGTCTTCAGGCCGCGGCCCAGGGCATAGGCCGGCTGCGGATCCAGTATCGAGCCCATCAGCCGCCGCGCCTTCGCAATGGGATCGATGCGCGCGCGCGATCCCGACAGCACGCCGGCCGTCACATCGCTGTGCCCGTTCAGGTATTTCGTCGCGCTCTGCATCGACAGGTCCACACCCATCGACAGGACCGGCTGGTTCAGCGGGCAGGCGAAGGTGTTGTCCACCACCGACGTCACGCCGGCCGCCCGGCACGCGGCGGCCGCCGCGCGGACGTCCACGCAGCGAAGCGTCGGGTTGATGGGCGACTCGAACCACACCACCTTGGTGCGCGCCCCGATCACGCGAGCCGGGTCGGCCAGTTCCTCGAGCGTGACGAACCGGCCGGTGATGCCGAAGCGGGGCAGCAGATCCGTGATCAGATGATGGGTGCCGCCGTAAATGGCCGCGCTGCACACCACCTCGTCTCCCTGCTGCAGCAGGGTGAGCAGGGCGTGCGTGCTGGCCGCCTGCCCCGAGCTGAATAGCAGCGACCGCTCCGCGCCCTCCACCGCGGCCAGCTTCTCCTCGACGGCCACCACGGTCGGGTTCTCGTACCGCGAATAGAGGTATCCCGATGATCGGCCGGCCTGGTACGCCTGGACCTCCGCTGCGGACTCGAAGACGAACGTGCTGGTCTCGTAGATGGGCGTCGTCAGCGAGGGCGTGACGCCCGCGGTCACCCGCTCGCCCGCGTGAATCAGCTCGGTGCTCTTCCGCATCTCTCCCCCAATCCCCCGCGTGAAGCGCGGTCCTGGCTACATCCGTTCTCCGCTCGCGCCCAGCATCGGCTCGATGAACTGCCGGAACGCGTCTTCGTAACCGCGCTCCATCAGCTCGTCAATCGAGTACCGACGGTCCGAGCGCTCGTCCCACGCGCCCCGCAGGTCCAGCGGCCGCACGGGGTTGTGCGCGGGCCGGATCACATAGGTTCCGGGCACGCGGTGCTGCAGGTGCCGCAGGGCATCGCCAACGGCCGCGGTCTCGGCGGCGGCAAGCTGCTCAGCGATGCGGCCCAGGCCATCGGTCCGGGCGGGGCGCAGCTCATGCGGACCGGCGAGCTCAGGTGCCGCCGACACGACGATGAGCTGCTCGGCCCCGGCAGCGGCGGCTTCCTCGATGACGCGGCCGATCGCGGCCGTGCGGTCGGCGAAGCGATGCGATTCCCCTCGCCAGAACGCGTCGGGCGCAAAGCCAATCACGCGCGGCTGGCTCACCCCGGGCAGCGTGAGCGCCGCGCCGAGCACGTCGGCCACATGGTCGCGCGCCACGCCCGCCAGGTCGTGCGCCTCGGCACGACGGCTCGAGGCGGCGGTGGTGGCGGCGAACAGCGCCTTGCGGTACGGCTCGCGTACCAGGCCGAACACCATGTCCCGGCGCGCGTCGAGGTCGTGCACGACCAGGACGAGCTCGCGAAAGCCGGGATGGCCCAGGTTCTCCGTCAGCAGGTCGGCGTAGCGTCGGCTGAGATCCCGGGGATCCGGTGCCCGCAGCCTGGCGCCGCCACGCAGGATGTTCCAGAGCGCCGAGGTGCCTGCGCCGATGGCGCCCGTGGCGTCCACGGGGGCGCCCAGCAGCGACCACAGGGCGTGTGACGCGGCGGTCCGGCGCATGGGCGCGCGCCACGTCCCCAGTGCCAGGCCCACGCCGAGCACGGCGACACCACCCAGCGCGATGAGGGTCACGAGGCGCGGCACCCAGGTCGGGAGCCCCTCCGGCGCGAAGGCCGTGCCCACCGCGCCGATCGCGCGCTGTGCGAGCTCCGCCCCCTGCGCGAGCCCGAGCATGCCGAGGGCCAGGGCCACCGGATAGATGGCCGCCGCCAGCAGCAGGGCCAGGGCAGGGATGGCCAGTACCACCAGGGTGGACCACAGCAGCAGGCGGAGCCAGCGGAACGTCCACCGCCACCGATAGAACGCCGGTGGCGCCGTGCTTCGCCATACCCCCCCGGCTTCCCACAAGGGAGCGGCGCCGTCGATGGCGTACAGCACGGCCCCGAGCGCGCCGATGCCGCGTCCGCAGACGAGGTCGATCTTGATACCGGTTTCGTGGAGTGCGCGGAGGACGCCCGCGTGGTACGCACCGTCGGCGCCGGTTCCACTGAGGACCAACGCCGTCCGACGCTCAGGGGAATAGTGGTCGGCCACTACTCGTCGTGGATGGTCACCAGTTTCAGAATCTCGAACTTACGGCCGCCCGCCGGCGTGGTCACGACGATTTCATCACCCTCTTCCCGGTTGAGGATAGCGCGCCCGATCGGGGACGAGGTGGAGATCATGCCCTTGTCGCCATCGGCGTCCTCGGGCATGACGAGCTGATAGACGATCTGCTGTCCGGTCGACTCGCGCAGGGTGACCGTGGATCCGAACCCGGCTTTGCCGTGCGGGATCTTCTCCATGTTCATCAGCGCGATCTCGTTCATGCGCCGCCGGAGCATCCCGATGCGGGCCTGGACATAGGTCTGCCGCTCCTTGGCCGCCTGGTACTCCGCGTTCTCGCGGAGGTCGCCCAGCTCGCGCGCACGCTGGATCTCCTTGGGGAGCTCCATCTTCAGCTCGCGCTCGAGTACGGCCACCTCTTCTTCAAACCGCTTGAGAAGCTTATCCTTCATTGTTCAAACTTCAGACTTTAGCATAATTATCCCGACCCTCATGCCGCTCATCACCAGCCGCCAGCACGCAGTCGTCCGGCAGTGCCGCGCCGTCGCGCACGGCGACGCCCGCCGGCTACTGCTCGACGGATGGCACCTGCTCGACGATGCCCTGGGCGCGGGGGTCGGGGTCGAGGTCGTGGCTGCGCGCGCCGAGGTGCCCGCCGAGCACCGCGCCACGCTGGAGCGCGCGACGCGGGCCGGGGCCCACGTCCTGCGGGTGTCCGCCGCCGTCATGGACGCGCTCTCCCCGGTCCGCACCCCGTCCGGCGTCGTCGCCATCGCCGCGCGTCCCACGGTAGACCCGCGCGCCCTGAGCGCGCCCGCACCGGCCCTCGTCGTCGCTGGCTTCGGTGTCCAGGACCCCGGCAACGCCGGCGCCATCGTGCGCGCTGCCGATGCCGGCGGCGCCACGGGCGTGCTGTTCGATGCCACGTCGGCCGACCCGTGGGGGTGGAAGGCGTTGCGCGCATCGATGGGCAGCACGCTTCGACTGCCCGTGCTGCGCGACGAATCGGCGCTCGCTCTCCTGCGGGCCTGGCAGGCCGACGGCGCCCGTGTGGTGGCTGCCGATCCCGACGCCACGACCAGCATGTACGACGCGCGCCTCGGAGGGGCCATGGTGCTGGTGGTGGGTTCCGAGGGCGCTGGTGTGCCGCCCGAGGTGACACAGATGGCCGACGCGCGCGTGCGAATCCCGATGCGCGCTCGCGTCGAGTCGCTGAACGTCGCGGTGGCCGCGGCACTGCTGCTCTACGAGGCCGCTCGCCAGCGCGAGTGGGTCGAGACCGTATGAGCCTGTTCGACGTTGCCCCGGAGCCCGTGGATCCGCGGACTGTCCCGCTGCCCGAGCGCATGCGCCCGCGCACCCTGGACGAGGTCGTCGGACAGGACGAGGTCATCGGTCCCGGCCGACCGTTGCGCGAGATGATCGAGCGGGATCTGCTCCAGTCGATCATCCTCTGGGGCCCGCCGGGCACCGGCAAGACGACCCTGGCCCGCCTCATCGCCGACCTCACCCGTGCCGAGTTCGTTTCGTTCAGTGCCGTCCTGGCGGGTATCAAGGAGGTGAAGGAGGTGATGGCCTCTGCCCAGGAGCGTCGCCGGCGGCTGGGCACGCGCACCATCGTGTTCGTGGACGAGATCCACCGCTTCAACAAGGCACAGCAGGACGCCTTCCTGCCGCGCGTCGAGGCGGGGGACATTGTCCTGATCGGTGCGACCACCGAGAACCCGTCGTTCGAGGTGAATGCGGCGCTCCTGTCGCGGTCGAAGGTGTTCGTGCTGAAGCCGCTGGACGAGGCGGCCACCGTCGCGATACTCAAACGTGCCCTCGAGGATCCCGAGCGGGGCCTCGGGCGGGAGCACCCCGACGCCTCGGACGACGTGCTGGCGCACATCGCACGCTTCGCCAACGGCGACGCCAGGGCCGCGCTGAACCTGCTGCAACTCCTGGTGGCGTCGGCCCCCCAGGGAGCCGGACGCCCGACGATCGACCAGGCCCTGCTCGAGCGCACGCTGCAGCACAAGGCGCTGCTCTACGACAAGAGCGGCGAAGAGCACTACAACCTCATCTCGGCGCTGCACAAGTCGATGCGCAACAGCGACCCGGATGCCGCCGTCTACTGGCTCGCGCGCATGGTCGAGGCCGGCGAAGACCCGATGTACATCGCGCGCCGCCTGGTGCGCTTTGCGTCCGAAGACGTGGGCAACGCCGATCCGCAGGCGCTGGTCGTGACCATGGCCGCGAAAGAGGCCGCGCACATGCTGGGCTTCCCGGAGGCCAACACCGCCCTCGCGCAGGCTGCGCTCTATCTGGCCACCGCCCCGAAGAGCAACGCGGTGTACACGGCGTACGGCGCCGCGGCCGAGTCGGCCAAACACGACGTCGCCTCCCCCGTCCCGCTCCACCTTCGCAATGCGTCGACGAAGCTGATGAAGCAGCTGGACTACGGCAAGGGCTACCGGTACGCGCACGACGAGACCGAGGGCGTGGCCGACATGGACTGCCTGCCGGACAACCTGAAGGGCCGGACCTTCTACTCGCCTACGGAACGCGGCTTCGAGAAGGAGATCAAGCGACGCCTCGATGGGTGGAAGGAGATCAAGCGGCGCAGGAAGGAGCCATAGCACCGTCTCGGCGGAACTCCCGACGGCCGACTCCCAACTCCCGACCGGCTCAGATCCGGTCGAAGTTCTTCTCCACTTCGCGCCGAGTGATGCGAAGCATCACCGGGCGCCCGTGCGGGCACACCGTCGAGTAGGCCGTGGCTCGCAGCTCCTCGAGGATGTGGGCCATCTTCTCGAAGGTCAGCGGGTAGTTGGCCTTCACGGCCGCATGGCAGGCGGTGAGCGCGGCGATGCGCTTCAACCCTTCCTCCACGCCCAGGCCCCGATCGAGCCCCTCGAGATCGTTGGCCAGATCCCTCAGCGCGCTCTCGCACTCGTGATTCGGCAGCACCGCCGGGATGGCCGTCACCTTGACCGTGTCGCCGCCGAACTCCTCCACTTCGAAGCCGAACCGGCCCAGCGCATCGGCACGAGAGACCAGCGCCTGGCGCTCGGCGGGTGGCATCTCCAGGATGAGCGGCACCAGCAACCGCTGGCTCTCGAGCGGCCGCTCGGTGAGCCGCTGCATGATGCGCTCGAACAGCACCCGCTCGTGCGCCACGTGCTGATCGATGATCGCGATCCCCTCATCGTCAATTGCGATGATGAACGTGTCGCGAAACTGCCCCAGCGGGATGAGCGGCCGCAGCCCCACGACGCCCGGCGCGTGCCCCTCCGCTCCCCGAACCTCCGCGCTTTGAACCCCCGTGCTTTGAACCTGTGTGCTTTGAACCCCCGGGCCCAGCCCCCCCGTGCTTCGAACGTTAGGGCCCCACCTGGTCGTGTACACCCCTCCGCCGAGCACACCTGGTATCGCCTGGGGAATGGGTCGTCCGGGCATCACGTCCGAGGGGCGCAGCTGCAGCTCGGGAGCAGGGCCGCGCCCGAGCGCGTCGGCCACGGCGCGCCGTACCACCTCGTGCACGAGCGACTGCTCCTTGAAGCGGACCTCGGCCTTGGTCGGGTGCACGTTCACGTCGACGCGGTCGGGCGGCACCTCGAGGAACAGGTGCACCTCGGGGCTCCGCTCCTTGTTCGACGCCACGCTGTAGGCATCGAAGATGGCGTGCGCGATGGTCTTGTCCTTGACGATGCGCCGGTTGACGAACACGTGCTGGGGGCCGCGCGTAGGGCCGTGTTCGGCGAGCGCGGCGATGTAGCCGTGGATGCGGATCCCGCCCGACTCGCGCTGCACCTCGACGAGGTCGGGCCTGTCGCCGTACAACTGGTAGAGGCGATCCGACACCGACGCCACGGGGGGGCACGACAGCACCTTGCGCCCGGCGTTCACCAGCACGAAGCCGATGCGCGGGTAGCAAAGCGCCAGCTGAGTGACGGTCTTCGAGATCTGCGCGCTCTCGGCCGCGTCCGACTTCAGGAACTTGCGCCGGGCCGGCAGGTTGTAGAACAGATCCGACACCTCGACCAGCGTCCCTTCGGGCCCGCCCGCCTCCATCACGGACTCCAGCACCCCGGCGTTGACGCGAACCTCCGTGCCGCTCGGTTCGCCCCTGGCGCGCGTCCGCAAGCGAAAGTGCGACACCGACGCCATCGACGGGAGCGCCTCGCCACGAAACCCCAGCGTGACGATGGCGCCAAGGTCATCGGCGCGCCGGATCTTGCTGGTGGCGTGACGCTCCAGGCTGAGGCGCGCATCACCCGGCTCCATGCCGATGCCGTCGTCCTCGACGCGGATCAACTTCTTGCCGCCGTACTCGGTGGTGATGGTGATGCGGGCGGCCTCGGCATCGATGGCGTTCTCGACCAGCTCCTTGATGACAGAGGCCGGCCGCTCGACCACTTCGCCGGCGGCAATCTGGTTGGCCAGGTCCTCTGGCAGTCGCGTGATGCGTCCCATCGCTACGCTCCCGGCCGTCCTAGAGCCATCCCGATCTCCTGAACCACCAGTACATGCCCAGGCTCGAGAGCGCCATGACGCCGACGATCTCCCAGAACTGCGCAGTGCCGTCGCCCACCAGGCTGGGCAGCGGCACGTTCATACCGAAGAGCCCGGTGATGACGGTCAGTGGACCGAAGAGGGTGGCGATCACGGCGAGCAGGCGCGACACGTCGGCGAGGCGATTCGACACGCTCGCCAGGTGCGCGTCGAGGATGCCAGTCACGCGGTCCTGGAAGACGATGGCGTCTTCGGCCATGCGCGCGAACTGGTCGTACGTATCGCGGAAGCGATAGGCCATCTCCTGGTTGACGATCTCGAACTCCCGCCTGGCCAGCCGGCCCACGGCGTCGCGCTGGGGGACCACGATGCGTCGCAGCATCGAGATGTCGCGTTTCACCGCGAGGATATCGCCCATGAGGCCCTCGTGGTCCTCCTCGATGACCGATTTTTCGATCTCTTCCAGCCGCTCTTCCAGCTCGTCGGCCTCGGGGCGGTAGTGATCCACCATCGTGTCGACAATGCGGTGCAGCAGCGCCACGGGGCCCTCGGCCAGGATGTGGGCCGTCCGCTCGCAAAGCTCGGTGACGTGGGCAATGCTGCGGCGGCGGCCATCGTGGACGGTCACGAGATACGATGCGCCGAGGAAGAAGTCCGTGTCGTGCGTCTCGAACGTGTGTTCGGGGGCGTGGAAATTGATGCCGTGGAACACGAGATACAGATAGTCTCCGTAGGACTCGATCTTGGGATGCGGCTCTCGCTTCAGCGCCGACTCGACAGCCAGATCGTGGAAGCCGAAGACCTCGGACAACATCCGCCCCTCGGCCTCGGTGGGCTCGACAAAATCGGCCCACACCGTCACACCGCTGCCCGCCTTCAACCATGCGGGGTCGACCGACGTGACCTCGCGGGTGGCGCCGTGCTCATGGACAAAAACTCTAGTCATCACGCCCCTGGCAGCCCAAGGGCCCGCACAAGCACGGCGAACCGTGGCTCGCGCCGCAACGGGTCGAGGATCGGGTCCACGGCCATGAGCTCGATCCAGCGGCTGTGCTCTTCGAATCCACGCTCGAGCCACGTCAGCGCGGCCTCGCGGTCGCCCAGGGCCAGGTGAAGATACGCGAACTCGGCGGCCGGCACGTACCGGCGGGTCGCATGCGCCTCCATCGCGCGAAGTACCTCTCGGGCGTCCGCCGCGCGTCCGGCTTTCGCGTGCACGTAGCCCACCAGCCAGGTGGGCGTGTTGCCCATGTCGGCGCGCGACCTGAGCGCCGCGTCCATCGACTCGTCCAGCCGCCCAAGCGAGGCGAGCGTCACGCCCTGCCAGAACGCGGCCGTGGAATACCGGGAGTCCAGTTCCAGCGCGCGTTGGAAATACGGCAGAGCCTCCGCGGGCTTGCCGGTGAAGTAGTGCACGACGCCGGTGGAGCCCAGGAGCCTGGGGGATTTCGGGTCGTGCTGCAGCGCCTTCAGGCTCTGTTCGATCGCCTCGCTCGAGCGGCCGAGCCCCATCAGCAGGTGCGCCAGGGGAAACGACGGCATTTCGGCTTTGGGATCGAGCGCGAGCGCCCGTCGATAGTTCGCCTCGGCTGCCGCCCAGTCCCTGGACCAATGCACCTGCGTGTGGGCGAGCG
>Ga0105106_10000010_pt1 | contig 87825 bp, 82 predicted proteins | sample PPLLaktember2015_5_FD_79109 | JGI IMG/M metagenome (GOLD analysis project Ga0105106, IMG submission 79109) | Freshwater sediment microbial communities from Prairie Pothole Lake near Jamestown, North Dakota, USA - PPLs Lake P8 Core (1) Depth... | ecosystem: Environmental > Aquatic > Freshwater >... | reverse complement strand
ACCGGCAATCAGGTTCGGCATGGCGAGCGAGGGAAGCGCGACGAGGCGCCGTGCGAGCGCGACGGTGAGCGCGTTCGCCCGACCGACCACGACCAGGGGACGCGCGAGCAATGCGACCTCGATCGTGCTCGTGCCGGGCTTCGCGAGCACGACGTCGGCGGCGAGGATCGCCTCGTGGGCGCGACCGGCGACGAGCACGGGCTCCGCGCCGGCCGGCAGACGCGCCGCGGCCACCCGCGCCGCCACGTCCTCACGCGCCAGGCTCGGCGCGACGGCGAGGGCGAAGCGCACGTCGGGGCGCCGCGCGTGCAGCGCGCGCGCGCTCGCGAGCATCACGTCCAGGTGGTGGTCGAGCTCGTTGCGGCGGCTCCCGGGCATGAGCAGCACCAGCGGTGCTGCCTCAGGGAGCCCGAGCCGGACGCGCGCGCTCTTCGCGTCGAGCTCGCGCGCGAGGGCGCCGAGGGAGTCGACCAGGGGATGACCCACGAAGTCGACGCGCAGGCCCGTGCCGGCGTAGAGCGAAGGCTCGAACGGGAAGATCGCCGCGAGCCGATCGGCGCGCCGGGCGAGGGTGCGGATCCGTCCCCGCCGCCAGGCCCAGACCTGCGGGCTCACGTAGTAGAGGACGGGGACGCCCGCGCGGCGCGCGCGCTTTGCGAGGGGCAGGTTGAAGTCCGGCGCGTCGACGAGCACGGCGAGCCGCGGACGCTCGGCCGGGTCGGAGGCCGCGAGCGCGCGGCCGAGCGCGTCCCAGGCCGCGAACACGCGCCGCAAGCTCGAGAGCACCTCGACCAGCCCGCCGATCGCGATCTCGCGCTGGTGGACCAGCAGCTCGACTCCCGCCGCGGCCATCGCGTCGCCGCCGAGACCACAGAAGCGCGTGTCGGGCCGCAGGCGGCGAAGGGCTGCGACCAGGCCCGCGGCGTGGAGGTCGCCCGAGGCGTCCCCGGCCGAGACCAGCACCCGGGTCATCGCAGGGCGTCGAGGGGAGGCATCGCGTCGATCACGCGCAGCGCGGTGCGGAGCGCCGACAGCGCGTCCTCGCCCGAGACGCTCGGGGTCTCGCGCGTGCGCACGCAGCCGACGAAGGCCCGGAGCTCCTCGAGCAGCGCGTCCTCCCGGTCGATCTCGAGCTTCTCCATCTCGATCCGCGGCTCCGCCTGACCGGGGTCCTCGAAGCGCCGGAAGATCACGGCGGACTGCGCGAGGAAGTCGATCGAGATGTAGCCGTCGGGCTGGAACAGCCGCAGCTTCCGCATCGGCGTCGGCGAGACGCGGCTCGCCGTCAGGTTCGCGACGCAGCCGCTCGGGAACGTGAGGCGCGCGTTCGCGATGTCGACGTTGCGTGTCAGCACCGGGACGCCGATCGACTCGATGCGGTCGGGCTCCTCGCCGAGGAAGCCCTGGATCAGGTCGATGTCGTGGATCATCAGGTCGCGGACCACGTCCACATCGGTCGCGCGCGCCGGGAACGGGCCCATCCGATGGGCCTCGACGAAGCGGGGGCGCCGCACCAGGCCCGCGACCCGCCGCATGGCGCCGTTGAAACGCTCGAGGTGCCCGACCTGGAGCACGCGGTCCGCGCTCTTCGCGAGGGCGAGCAGCTCCTCGGCATCGGCGAGCGTCGCCGCGATCGGCTTCTCGATCAGCACGTCGAGGCCCGCGGCGAGCGCCTCCCGCACGACGGCGTAGTGATCGACGGTCGGGACGGCGACGACCGCCGCGTCCGCGGCCGCATAGAGCGCGTCTGCACGCTCGACGGCCGGCACGCCCAGGGGCCCGGCCACCTGCTCCGCACGCTCGCGCTCCACGTCGGCGACGCCGGCGAGCGTCACGTTCTCGCCGCCATCGCGCAGCGCTGCAATCTTCTGGGCGTGGAGGCGGCCCATGTGCCCCGCGCCGATCACGATCAGGCGAAGCGGCTTCGTGCTCACGGCGCCTCCTCCCGCACGCCCACGAGCGCGATGCCGTGTGCGTCCGCCTGTCGCAGGAGCGCCTCGCGCTCGACCAGGAAGGTGCGTCCCGCCTCGACCGCGAGCACGGCGGCCTTGCCCTCGATCATCACCGCGAGCGTGTCGGGGCCGACGGTCGGCACGTCGAAGCGCGGGTCCTGGCGCGGCTTCGCCACCTTCACCACCACGGCGCCCGGGCCGCCCAGGGCCGTGCCGCGGCGGATCGTCTCGTCCGTGCCCTCGATCGCCTCGAGCGCCAGCACCGCGCGCTCGCGAACGACCACGGTCTGGCCCACGTCCACGGCGCCGAGCGCCTTCGCCACCGGGAAGCCGAAGGCGATCTCCGCGCGCTGGGCCGGCGACGGCGCGACGGCGCCGAGCTGGCCTTCCTGGGCCACGAGCTCGGGGACGAGCTCGGCCTGGGGCCTGAGCAGGACGCCCTTCTCCTCGAGCAGGTCCGCCAGGGCGTTCAGGATCGAGTCGTCGTTTCGCGCGCGCAGTCCCGCGAGCAGGGCCAGCGCCGTCGCGTCCGGCCGCACGCGCGAGAGATCCCCGAACAGATTCGTCTTCGGGATCTTCCCGATCATCACCGCCTCGCGCGCGCCGGCAGCACGGAGCGTCTCGACCAGCGCGCCGAGCTCGCCGAGATGGAGCCAGTGGAACGCGTCCACCGCGCGCTCGAGGGCGGGATCGGTCTCCCCGTGGAAGCCGACCGCGACGACGCGCCGCCCGCGCGCGCGGGCCGACTCCGCTGCGACGAAGGGCAGTCGCCCGCGCCCGGCGATCAGGCCGAGCGCGTCCGCTCTGTCCGGGGCCGCGCTCAGCGGCAGAAGCCCCGCTCGGACTTCTCGAGGAAGCGCACCAGGCGCGCCACCTCGGGCACCGCCCCGAGCTCGTCGCGCACGCGCGAGAGGGCCGGCTCGAGCCGGAGCTTCGACGAGAAGATGACGTGGAAGGCGCGCTTCAGCGCACGCTGGGCGTCGTCGGAGAGCTCGCGGCGCTTCAAGCCCACCGTGTTCAGGCCGGCGAGACGCGCGCGGTCGCCGGCCACCATGGAGAAGGGCGGCGCGTCGAGGGAGAGCTTCGCGTTCGAGGCGCACATCACCGACTCGCCGACGCGGCAGAACTGGTGGACGCCCGTGTAGGCGCCGAGCACGGCGTAGTCCTCGACGGCGACGTGCCCGGCGAGGCCCGTGAAGCTGGCGATGATGGTGTGGGAGCCGATCTGGCAGTCGTGAGCGACGTGCACGCCGTTCATGATCAGGTTGTCGTCCCCGATCCGGGTGCAGCCCCCGCCCTTCTTGGTGCCGACGTGGATCGTGACGTGCTCGCGGATCACGTTGTCCGCACCGATCTCGAGGCGCGTCTCCTCGCCGGCGAAGGTCTTGTCCTGGGGCTCGCCGCCGATCGCAGCGAAGGGGAAGACGCGGCTACGCGCGCCGATCCGCGAGCGGCCGGTGACCCAGACGTGGGCCGCGATCTCGACGCCGTCGCCGAGCTCGACCTCGGGGCCGATCACGGAGAACGCGCCGACGCGGACCCCGGTGCCGAGCCGGGCACCGGGGTCTAGCTGCGCCGTGGGATGGACGAGCGTCACGGCCGGGCGTCAGCCTCGGCTGTTGAACTTCTGCACGACGAGATCGGTGATGTCCGCCGCCTCGCGCGTGTACATCAGGCCCGCCGCGCCGCGCGCGAAGATCACGGTGTAGCCCTGCTCCTGGCCCACCTCCTTCACGACGTCGTTCAGCTTCGAGAACAGCGGCCCGAGGATGCGCTCGCGGTCGATCTCGATCTCGCCCTTGAGCTCGCGAAGCTTGGTCTCGATCTCGTTGCGCTTCGAGGCGTAGGCGAGCTGCTTCTCGCGCAGGGCGTCGTCGGAGAGCACGAACTTCTTGCTCTTCAGCTCCTCCTCCATGCCCTTCAGCGAATCGACCAGCGGCTGCACCTGCCCCTCGGCCGACTTCTGCTTCTGCTGGATCTCCTCCATCGCCCGCTTGCCGTCCGCGGTCTGGCTCACGGCCTGGTCGAGATCCACCACGCCGATCTTCACCGGCTCGTCCGATGCCGCCGTTCCGAAGGTCAGCACCGCTGCCAACCCGAGCAGCACGAGCGCCTTGTGCACCTGCATCTAGCTCCCCTCCCTTGGACTTCACGAGCCTCTGCGAGACTCGTCCTGGTAGCGATGGAATCCGGGCGTCGCCCGTCAGAAGTTCGCGCCCCCGACGGAGAACTCGAACACGAAATTGTCCTCGACCGAAAGCGGATTGATCGGGAAGCCGAGGAATCCCTGCAACGGTCCGAACGGCGAGAACCAGAGCGCCCCGACGCCGGTACCGTAGCGCCACTCCCCCAGGGCGAACAGGCTCTGATCCTCTCCCAACGAGGCGCCGGCGTCGATGAAGAGGATGCCCATGAGCCCGAGCGTCTCGGAGATCGGGAAGCGGTACTCCGCCGAGAGCGAGACGTACTTGTTGCCGCCGATCACGTCGGTCTCGTCGAGATCGTCGAAGTCGTCGTTGTCCTTGTCGTCGAGCGAGTTGCACTCGCCGTTCTGGTTGCCCTGGGTGAACGAGTTCTCCTCGTCGTTGCAGACGTAGCGCGCGGTGACCGTGCCGTCCCCGTTGTCGATCGGGAGGATGTTGGTGCCGACCGGGGCGAAGAACGCGGCGCCGTCGCTGCCTCCGAGCCGCTGCAGCACGGCGCGGCGCGGGCCGACCGAGCGCGACTTGTAGCCGCGGAGCTGGAAGGTGCCGAGGCCGCCCAGGAAGTAGCGCTCGGTCAGGGGCAGCTTGAGATCGCGGTCGATGTGGTCGAGCGGCGGCGCTTCGGGATTGAGATTCAGGAAGCCCGAGTCCGGCACCGACGGGGCGACCTCGCTCACGTAGTTCGGAATCGTCTTCAGATCGTAGTCGCCGATCTTGTTGAAGGGGATCGCCCAGCCGCCGCGCGCCGCCAGCATGAAGGTGGACTCGATGCCCGCGAACTTCGGCGCCGGGATGTACCAGGCCGTCCGGCCCTCGAGGCGCGCGAACTTCGCGAAGCCGCCGAGGCCCGCGCCCTCGATGGCCGCCGCGTACTGGTGGCCCTCGCGCGGCGCGAGGTAGTTGTCGAGCTGCTGCGCGCGCATCGAGAGGCCGAGCAGGCTCGTCGACTCCCGGCCCTGGAGCACCTCGCGGAAGATCAGCGAAGCCGCATTCACGTTCGAGGGCTGGTCGACCTCGCGCTGCGTGAAGCTGTAGCTGAGGAAGCCGCGCGACGTGTTCTCCTCGTTCAGCGCGTGGCCGAGGTTCAGGTCGATGCCGCGGCTCGTCTCCTCGAAGTCCTCGTAGTCGAGGCTCGTGAGGAAGATCGTGGCGCCGAGACCGAACTCGGTGTCGAGGAAGTAGGAGTCGCTGAAGCTCAGGAAGAAGCGGTTCGACACGCCGCCGACGTCGGCCGCGAGCTGTACGCCGTAGCCGCGCCCGAACAGGTTCGCCTGGGACACGCTGCCCGACACGATGAAGCCGTCCTGGGACGAGAAGCCGGCGCCGAAGGAGAGCGAGCCCGTCGGCTTCTCGACGACCTTCACGCCGAGGTCGAGCAGGCCCGGCTGGTCGGTCGGCTTGGGCTCGAAGTTCACCTCTTCGAAGAAGCCCAGGTTCTCGAGCCGCTTCTTGCTGGTCTCGACCGCGCGGGCCGACCAGAGCTGACCTTCGACCAGGCGCAGCTCGCGCCGGATCACCGGGTCGATCGTGGTCGTGTTCCCGGAGACGTCGATCTCCTTCACGAAGTGGAGGTCGCCACGCTCGACCTGGAAGTCGACGTCCACGGTCTTGTCGGTGGACTTCAGGTCCGTGCGCGGGTTCACGTTCGCGAAGTAGAAGCCGCGGTCGGTGTAGTGGGAGGTCAGGCCCTCGACGTCGGCCGTCAGGTAGGAGCGGTTGAAGACCTCGCCGGGCTTGAGCCTCAGCTGCTCGCGCAGCACGTCGACGTCCGCCGACTCGTCGCCCGTGACGTCGAGCTCGCCCACCCGGTATTGGTTGCCTTCGGTCACGTCCACCACCACGACCAGGCCGTCGGCCTGCGCGTCGACGCGCGGCTCGGAGAGCTCGACCTGGAGGTATCCGCGATCGGTGTACTTCTGCTCGACGCCACGCAGGTCCTGGAGGAAGACGGGCTCCGAGTAGGTGCCCGAGTTGTCGAGGAAGCGCGTGACGTACGAGTACCAGTGCCAGGGCTTCGTCTTCATGCCGGCCTCGAGCTCGCTGCTCGAGAGCGCCTCGTTGCCCTGGAACTCGATCTCCTCCAGGCGGAGCTTCTTGCCCTCCTCCACCTGGAAGTTCACGGCGACCGCGTCCTCGCCGAGGGGCTGGATGTCCTGCTTCACCTTCGCGAGGTAGTAGCCCTCGGAGCGGTAGAGCTGCTCGACGCGCTGCGTGTTCTCGTACACGAGCGGATAGTCGAGGGTCGAGCCGGTGGTGAGCGTCATGGCGTCGCGGATCTTCTCGGCGTCGATCGAGTCGTTACCCGAGATCGCAACCTGGCGCACGACCGGGTTCTCCTCGACCTCGAAGATCACGACGCGGCCACCGGCGCCGGGCTCGGTCAGCACGCGCACGTCCTTGAAGAAGCCGAGGGCGAAGACCGCGCGCACGTCGCCGGCGATGCGCGCGGGCTCGTACGGCTCACCCGCCTTCGTCGTGACGCGCGCGAGGATCGCCGCGGCCTCGATCCGCCGGTTGCCCTGCACCTCGACCTCGGCGACGCGCTCGCCGGCCGTCCCGGCCGGCGACGGCGGCGCAGCGGCCCGGGCCAGCGCTCCGCCGCGGGTCATCTTGAACACGACGCGCACGCCGTCGCCGTCGGGCACGGTCTCGACCGTGCCGGCGCCGATGCCGGGCTGCTCACGCAGGGTCGCGAGATCCTCTCGCGCCGCGGCGGAATCGAAGGGCTGGCCGGTCTTCGTGCGCAGCCGCTGCTGCATGTCGTCCGGAAGCTCCTGTACGCCCTCGATCTCGATCCTCTTCACGATCCCGCCAGCGCGGCCCGTGAGCTGGCCGGCGAGCTGGTCCGCGAGCTCGTTCACGCGGTCGAGCAGCTCCTCCTCGCTCTCCGCGGTGTAGACGTAGCTGCGGCTCGCAGTGCCGCCCTCGCGCGCCGTCACGCGCACGTCGAGGCTGAAGCGCCCGGCGAGCTCGGTCAGGGTTCCCTTGATCACGGTGTCGGCGCCGAGGTCGCCGGCGAGCTTGCGCAGCTCGGCGTCGCCCGCCGTGACGCCGAGGCGCGTCGCGGCCTCGCGGGTGGCGGCGGGGTCGATCACACGCAGCCGGCCACCCGACTCGAGCCGCGTGGCGAGCAGCTCCGGGAGCGAGCGCTGGAGATGCTCCAGGGGCTTCGGGCTGTTCACGTCGAAGGGAAGGATGGCGACCGTGCCAGGGGTCTGGGCCCGGACGGCGGACGACCCGACCAGGAGCATCGCCGCGGCGGCGAGACCCAGGCCCATCGTGCGGGCGGCGGTCCGAAACGCCCGGGGCGCATCCACCAGCAAGCCATCCCTCCGCGCGCCACCGTCGCCGGGCGAGCGCGGCGCATGGTACTCGCCGGCCGCGTCCGGGGGCAAGCCCCGTCGGCACGATTTCTGGCGTTCTGACGCGATGTTGCGTAGCCAGCCGCGGCTCCGTGAAGCCCCCGTACGCGGCTCCGGGCCGGGCGCCCGGCCCGGGGGCGAAACGCGCGCGCGGGGGCCCGGCTCGGACGGCCGGGCCCGCGTCCTGCTCAGAGCTTCCCCTCGACCAGGGTCAGCGTGCGCCCGAGTCGCTCGGCCAGGGTGGGGTTGTGGGTGACCACGACCAGGCTCGTGCCCCGGGTGCGGTTCATTTCGAGCAGGAGCTCCGTGATGCGCTCGCCGGTCACGGGGTCGAGATTCCCCGTGGGCTCGTCCGCCAGCAGCAGCGGCGGGTCGAGGACGAGGGCGCGCGCCACCGCGACGCGCTGCCGCTCGCCGCCCGAGAGCTTGCCGACGCGATGATCGAGACGGTGGCCGAGGCCCACCTCCTCGAGGATCGCCCGCGCCTTCGGCCGCATCGCGTCGAACGGGAGGCCGCGCAGCAGCCCGGGCATCATCACGTTCTCGAGGGCGTCGAACTCCGGCAGCAGGTGGTGGAACTGGAACACGAAGCCCAGGCACTCGTTGCGGAAGCGCGCGAGCTCGGGCGCCGACTTCGAGAACAGGTCCTCGCCCCGGAACAGCACCCGCCCGGCCGTGGGCTTGTCGAGGGTGCCGAGGACGTGGAGCAGGGTCGACTTCCCGACGCCCGACTGCCCGACGATCGCGATCCGCTCGCCCTCGCGCAGCGAGAGGTCGACCGAGCGCAGGACCTCGATCTCGCCCTCGCCCGTCTGGAACGACTTGCGCACGCCCTCGACGCGCAGCAGCTCGTCACTCATACCGGAGCGCCTCCGCGGGATCGAGGCGCGCGCCCTGGCGCGACGGCAGCAGGGTCGCGCCGAGGGAGAGGACCATGGCGATGGTCGAGATCACGAGCACCTGCACCGGGTCGATCTCCCAGGGCAGCTCCGAGAGCTGGTAGACGCTCGCGGGCAGCGGGTCGATGCCGGTGAGCGACTCGACCTGCGCCTGGATCCAGGCGAGCTGCGTCGTCACCATGATCCCGGCGAGCACGCCGAGGAGCGTGCCCACGAGGCCGATCAGCGTGCCCTCGAGGGCGAAGATGCGCTCGATGCTCGCGTCCTCCGCGCCCATCGTCTTCAGGATCGCGATGTCGCTCGACTTCTCCATGATCATCATGATCAGGGTCGCCACGATCACGAAGGCGGCGACGACCATGATCATGGTGAGCAGCACGAACATCATCACGCGCTCGGTCTTCAGCGCCTGGAAGAAGGCGGGGAAGTACTCCTTCCAGTCGCGCGTGTAGTACGGGAAGCCGAGCTGCTGCTGCGCGAGCTTCGCGACGCGCTGGGAGCGGTAGAAGTCCTCGACGCGCACCTCGATGCCGTCGATGGCGTCGGGCGCGCGGCGGAAGTCCTGGGCCGCCGCGAGGCTCGTGTAGGCGAAGGCCTCGTCCCACTGGAAGAAGCTCGACTCGAAGGTCGCGGCGAGGCGGAAGCGCTTCAAGCGCGGCGCCGGGCCGAGGGGCGTCGGCGGGCCGCCGAAGGGCGAGACCAGGAGCACCGGGTCGCCGATGCCGGCGCCTAGCACCGCGGCGAGCTGGCGCCCGAGCACGATGCCGGGCGCGCGGTCCACGCTCGCGGCCTCCGTGCCGCCGCCGCTCGCGGGCGGCCCTCCGGAACCCGCGTCGCCCGCAGGCGGCGCGCCGGCCGCATCTTCGTCCTCGTCCTCGGCCACCGCCGCGCGCGGCGCGAGATCGTCGAGCGAGCCCTCCTTCACGTCGGCGCGCAGGTCCGTCACCTGGCCGATCGACGCCGGGTCGATGCCGCGCAGGCGCACGCCGATGATCTGGCCGCCCTCGCCGCGCACCATGCCCTCGGCGTCGACGTAGGGCGTCGCGCCGACCACGCCGGGCACGTGCCGCACCTTTTCGAGCGCGTCCACGTAGCCCGGGATCTCGCCCATGCTCGAGTGGATCGTGAAATGGGCCCGGTTGCCGATGATCTCGTCGCGCCAGGTGCGCTCGAAGCCGTTCATCACCGACAGCACGGTGATGATGAGCCAGACGCCGACAGCGACGCCACCGACGCAGATCAGCGTGATCACCGAGATGAACGTCTGGCGCCGACGCGCGAACAGGTAGCGCCGCGCGATGAACCACTCGGCGCTGCGGCGGAGGTCGACGAGCCCCGCGATCGCGAGCGGGAGCAGGCCGAGCAGCACGAAGACCGCGACGAAGCCGAGCAGCGAGACGCCGGCGCCCGCGACCTTCGGGTCGGGCTCCGGGAGCAGCAACGCGAGGGGCAGGCCCGGCGCGAGGGCGACGGCGAGGACGCAGAGCAGGCGCTCGGCGTCGGTGGCGGGCGCGCCGTCGCGGCGGGCCCGCCGGCGCCACGCGAGTCCGAGCCAAGCGGCGAGGGCGATCGCGAGGGGCGCCGCCGCGATGCCCGGGCGCCCGAGCCCGCCCACGACGAGGGCGAAGCCGGCGCCGAGCACGAAGAGCGCGGCGGCGCCGAGCCGCGCGGGCGCGAGCCGTGCGAGCACGAGCCGCGTCACGGGGACCAGCACCAGCAGCACGATCGCGATCGCGCCCACGCGCACGCCCCAGGCGGGCGCGAAGCCGCCGGCCTCGGAGATCGCCTCGGGTCCCGCGAGCGAGGTCGCGATCACGCCGCCCACGAGCGCGACTGCGATCGCCACCAGCACCATCACCAGCGGGCGTCGCGCCGCACGCGCGAAGCGCTCGAGCACGATCACCGCGGAGCCGAGGAAGAGGACCGTGAGCGCGTTGATCCCGACCGCGAGGGCCACGATCAAGCCCAGGGCGACGCTGCCGCCCGCGGCTGCGAGCCACTCCCAGGCGGCCGTCGCGACGGCCTCCACTAGTCCTGCTCCGGCCGCATGTGCGGGAACAGGATCGTCTCGCGCAGGCTCGGCGCGTCCGCGAGCACCATCACGAGGCGGTCCACGCCCACGCCCAGGCCGCCGGTGGGCGGCATGCCATGCTCCATGGCGCGCAGGAAGTCCTCGTCCACGGGATGGGCCTCCTCGTCGCCGGCCTCGGCGGCGGCCCGGGCCTCCTCGAAGCGGGCCCGCTGGTCGTCGGGGTCGTTGAGCTCGCTGAAGGCGTTCCCGATCTCCATGCCGCCCACGAAGACCTCGAAGCGCTCCACCAGGCGGGGGTCCCGCGGCGAGCGCTTCGCCAGGGGCGAGAGCTCGACCGGGTAGTCCGTCACGAAGGTGGGCTGGATCAGCGTCGGCTCGACACAGGCGCTGAAGAGCTCGTCCACGGTCTGCCCCCAGGTCGGGCCCACCGGCACGTCGAGCCCCCTCGCTCGGATCGACTCCGCGAGGGCCTCGTTCGTTCCCGCGGCCAGGATGTCGATGCCGCTCGCCTGCTCGATCGCCCGCTGCATCGTGATGCGGGGCCAGGGGCCCGCGAGCTCGATCTCCTTGCCCTGCCAGGTCGCCGTCGTGCGCCCGAGCACCCGCTGCGCGATCGACCCCACCATCGCCTCGACCAGCTCCATCATGTCGCGGTAGTCGGCGTAGGCCTGGTAGCACTCCATCATCGAGAACTCGGGGTTGTGCTTCTTCGAGACGCCCTCGTTCCGGAAGTTGTGTCCGATCTCGTAGACCCGCTCGAGGCCGCCGATGATCAGGCGCTTCAGGTACAGCTCGTCGCTGATCCGCAGGTAGAGCTCCTGGTCGTAGAGATTGTGGTGCGTGGTGAAGGGCCGCGCGGCGGCGCCGCCGTAGAGCGGCTGCAGCACCGGGGTCTCGACCTCGAGGAAGCCGCGCCCGTTCAGGAACTCGCGCATCGCGGCCACGGCGCGGCTGCGCACGATGGCGATGCGCCGCGAGTCCTCGTTCACCAGCAGGTCGAGGTAGCGCTGGCGGAAGCGGGCTTCGACGTCGGCGAGCCCGTGCCACTTCTCGGGCAGCGGACGCAGCGTCTTCGCCAGCAGCTCGAGCCCGTGACACGCGACCGTGAGCTCGCCGGTGCGCGTGCGCCAGAGCGTGCCCGCAACGCGCACGAAGTCGCCGACGTCGACGCCGTCGAGACGCGCGAGCGCCTCCTCGGGCGTCTCGCCCTTGCGCGCGCTCGCCTGGATCCGGACGCCGTCCTCGAGCAGGTCGAAGAAGCGGAGCTTTCCGAAGCTCCGGAGCGACATCACGCGGCCGCAGACCGCGACCTCGGGGCGCTCCGCCGCGAGCGCCGCCTCGTCGCGCCCGTCGTTCGCGGCGCGCACCGCGGCGATGCGCTGGTGCGGGCCGACCGCCGCGGGGAACGGGTCGTTCCCGCTCGCCCGCAACGCGTCGAGACGCGCCCGCCGGCTCTCGCGCTCGGCCTCGCTCACTCGTCCTCCTTCGCCGCGGCCGGCGCCGGCGCGCCGCTCGCGCGCTGCAGCAGCGTCGCGCGGATGAAGCCGTCGATGTCGCCTTCGAGCACGCCCTGGGCGTTGCCCGCCTCGAAGCCCGTGCGGTGATCCTTCACGCGCTGGCTCGGATGCAGGGTGTAGGAGCGGATCTGGCTGCCGAAGTTGATGTCGCGCCGTTCGCCGCGCAGCGCCGCGAGCCGCGCCTCCTTCTCGGCCCGTGCGCGCTCGTAGAGCCGCGCCCGCATCACCTTCAGGGCCGCCGAGCGGTTCTTGTGCTGGGAGCGCTCGTTCTGGCACTGCACCACGATGCCGGTCGGGATGTGCGTGAGCCGCACCGCGGAGTCGGTCTTGTTCACGTGCTGCCCGCCGGCGCCGCCGGCGCGGTAGGTGTCGACGCGCAGGTCGGCCTCGTCGAGCTCGACCTCGACCTCGTCGGCGATCTCAGGCACGACGGCGACGCTCGCGAAGGCGGTCTGGCGTCGCTTCGCGGCGTCGAAGGGCGAGATCCGCACCAGGCGGTGCACACCCTCCTCGGTCTTCATGTAGCCGAAGGCGTAGTCGCCGGAGATCGTGACGGTTGCGCTGCGCAGGCCCGCCTCGTCGCCCGGCGAGGCCTCGAGGATCTCGATCTTGTAGCCGCGGGCCTCCGCCCAGCGCAGGTACATGCGCAGCAGCATCTCGGCCCAGTCACAGGCATCGGTGCCGCCGGCGCCCGGCGTGATCGTGACGATGGCGTTGTTCGCGTCGTGCTCGCCGCCGAGCAGGCGCCGGAGCTCGGCCTCCTCGAGCTTGCGCTCGGTCGCCTCGAGCTTGTCGTGGGCCTCGAGGCGGGTGCCGGCGTCGTCGGCCTCGGCCGCGAGCTCGAGCAGCACCTCGGCGTCGTCGAGCGCAGTACCGAGATCGTCGAAGAGGCCGATCTCGCGCTCGAGGGTGCGCTTCTCGCGCAGCACCTTCTCGGCCCGCTCGCGGTCGTTCCAGAGATCGGGGCGCGCGCTCTCGGCTTCGAGGGCGTCGCGCCGGGCGATCATCCCCGGGACGTCAAAGCCGCCCCCGGAGCTCGACGACGCGATCGCGCAGGCTGCGCAGCCGCTCCCCGAGCTCGTGGGCGTCGGGCCCGGTCGCGGCAGGGGCCGCGGGCTGGCTTCCCGGGCTGGCGGGCGGCGTCGCCGCCGGCTTCTCGGACATGGAACCCCTCTCAGCTGGCGGCGGACGATTCGTCGGGCGCCGTTCCCCCGCGGCGCCAGGCGACGCCGAGGAGGAGGAGCGTCGCCACAGCGCAGCCGATCCCGAACACGTCGCCGTGTCGCACGTAGAAGGACGGCTCGGCCCCGATCGGGCGCAGCGGCACGTCCTCCACGAGCAGCGTCTGCTCGAAGATAGGCGTCCGGACTCGCACGCGCCCGCGATCGTCGATCACGGCCGAGACCCCGGTGTTGGCGGCTCGAGCCGTCCAGGTCCGCGTCTCCGCGGAGCGCAGCGCGGTGATGGCGAGGAACTGATACGGGGCGCCGGTCCGTCCGTACCAGGCGTCGTTGGTGATCGCGAGCAGCACGCGCGCCCCGTCGCCCGTGAAGTGGCGCACGAGATCCGGGAAGAGCAGCTCGTAGCAGATGGGGATCCCGGCCGGCACGGCCTCGTCCGCGCTCGAGCCGGCCGCGGGCGGGAGCGCGAGCGAGACGACCCGGGGCCGGGCGCCGGCGGTGACGTTGTCGGGCGCGATGCCCGCGGCCACGGCGCCGACGAAGCGCCCGATCCACTCGCGCAGCGGGACGTACTCGCCGAAGGGCACGAGGTGCGCCTTGTCGTAGCGGTCGAGGATCGCGCCCGTGTTCTCGAACAGGTAGGCGCTGTCGAAGTAGTGGACCTGCCCCTTCCGCAGCTCGATCCCGACCGCGCCGACGACGAGCGTCGCGCCGGTGTCGCCGGCCAGGGCCTGGATCCGCTCGCGGAAGGCGGGGTCGGTCTCGATCGAGCCCGGCACCGCGGTCTCGGGCCAGACGATCACGCGCGCGCCCTTAGCGGCGGCGCGGCGCGAGAGCGTCTCGTAGCGCGACAGTGTCTCCTCGAGGTACGCCGGGCTCCACTTGACGCCCTGGTCCACGTTGCCCTGGAGCACGGCGATGCGCAGGCGCTCGGGACCGGACGCGGGATCCGACGCGAGGAGCGCACCGCCCGCGACGTGGGCGAGCACGACCGTCGCGAGACCGGCGATCGCCGCGCGCGGCGCGCGCACGCCGGAGCGTCGCGCGCGCAGCAGCGCCAGCGCCGAGAACGAACCGAGCGCGGTCAGGAACGAGAGCGCGATCACGCCGCCGAAGGACGCGAGCGCGAGGAGCGGCGGGCTCTGGTGCTGGGCGTAGCCGATCACCGCCCACGGGAAGCCCGTCAGGAAGTGGTGTCGGGCGAGGTCGAGCGCGGCCCAGGCGGCGGCGAGGGCGAACGGACCGTCCCAGCGCGCGCGAGCGAAGCGCGCCGCGATCCAGCCGAAGGCGCCCACGTGGATCGCCATGTAGGCCGCGAGGCCGATCGGCGCGAGCACGCCGACGATCGCCGGCGCGTGTCCGTAGACCACGGTGACGACGTAGATCCAGTGCAGGATCGCCGCGTGGGCGACGAGGCCGGCCGCGAACGCCCAGCGGAACGCGGCGCCCGGGGCGAGGCCGCGAAGCGCCGTCACGAGCAGCGCGGGGCCGAGCCACGCGACGACGATCCCGAGGTCGACCGACCCCGCGCCGAGCGCGTGCGGAAACGAGAGGAACGTCGCCAGCGCGTAGGCGGCGATCCAGAGCCAACGCCGTCCCCGTGTCACGCGCTCACCGCCTTCCAGACCCGCCGCTCCTCGGCGCGCATGCGCCGGGTCTCGTCGTCGCGCTCGTGGTCGTGGCCCACGAGATGGAGCACGCCGTGGATCAGGAGCCGCGCGAGCTCGTCGTCGAGGCTGCGGCGGCCGAGGCGGGCCTGGCGCTCGGCGACGCCGAGCGCGATCACCACGTCGCCGAGGAGCGCGCCGCGATGCTCGGCGCCGGGGCCCTCGAGCAGCGAGAAAGAGAGCACGTCGGTCGGGCCCGGCTTCCCGCGATGGCCCTCGTTCAGCGCGGCCATCGCCGCGTCGTCCACCAGCGCGAGGGAGAGCTCGGAGCGCGCGTGGCCGATCGCACGGAGCGCGCGCGCCGCGCGGCGCCGGAGCAGCGGGCGGTCGAATCGCGGCAGGTCGCGCCGCCGCGGCGGCGCGACGAGGCGCACGCTCATCGCGGGGTCATCGCCGACCGGGGCCGGTCTCGCCGCCCGGCGCTTCCTCGGGCCGGGCCTCGGCGGCGTCACGCTCGTAGGCGCGGATGATGGCCTGCACCAGCGGATGTCGGACGACGTCGGCCTCCGTGAAGCGCATGAAGCCGATGCCCTCGACGCCCTCGAGCAGGCGCGCGGCCTCGACGAGGCCGCTGCGCTTGTCCGCCGGCAGGTCGATCTGGGTGACGTCGCCGGTCACCACCGCGCGCGAGCCGAAGCCGAGGCGCGTCAGGAACATCTTCATCTGCTCGCCGGTCGTGTTCTGCGCCTCGTCCAGGATCACGAAGGAGTCGTTCAGGGTGCGCCCGCGCATGAACGCGAGGGGCGCGACCTCGATCACGCCGCGCTCCATGAGCCGCGCCGCCTTCTCGAAGTCCATCATGTCGTGGAGCGCGTCGTAGAGCGGACGCAGGTAGGGGTTCACCTTCTCCGCCATGGAGCCGGGCAGGAAGCCGAGCTTCTCGCCGGCCTCGACCGCCGGTCGCGCGAGGATCACGCGCGAGACCTCGTGACGGTTCAGCGCCGCCACCGCCACCGCCATGGCGAGGTAGGTCTTGCCGGTCCCGGCCGGGCCCAGGGAGAACACCAGATCGTGGCTCCGCATCAGCTCGACGTAGCGGCGTTGGGAGAAGTTCTTTGCCGTGATGCGCCGCCGCCCGCCGACGGCCGTGAGCACGTCCTCGTAGACGTCGGCCAGGGGCTGCTCGGGCCGCTCGGTCGCCATGCGCACGGCCTCACGCACGTCCCGCGGCTGCACCGCGTTGCCCGCGCGCAGCACGCCGTAGAGCTCCTCGAGCACCTTGCGGGCGAGGGCGACGCTCGCGGGCGTCCCCACCAGACGCACCTCGTTGCCTCGGGCCCGGGCCTGGATGCCGAGCTCCTGCTCGAGGATGCGGAGCGTCCGCTCGCCTTCGCCGTAGAGCGAGGCGGCCATGTGGTTGTCGTCGAAGACGAGAGTCTGACGGGTCGAGGAGGGCTCGGTCTCGGGATGGCTCAGGCGCTGTCCTCGGCCTCGGCGATCGGGGTGGACGGAGTCAGGAGTCGGGCGCCAGCACCAGGGCGCCTTCGGGCTTGCGCGCGTAATAGTAGGAGCGGGCCGGCGCGAGCGTCAACGCATCCGGGGGCAGGAAGCCCTCGCTCTCGAGGCTCTCGAGCGCGTCCGGCCAGGCGCCGCGCGCTAGGTGCCGGGCCTCGAGCACGTTGCGCAGGAGCCGGGCCTCCCAGGCCTGGCGCGTGGCCGGGAGGACCGGCCGCAACGGGGCGGCGGCCCGGGGCGCGAGCACGCTCCAGATCGCGGCGGCCGTGACGAGCGCCGCGAGCGCGAAGGGGAGCGCGCGGACGAGGGGCCGCGGCAGGGTCGCGGGCGGCGGCGCGACGCGCTGGCGCTGCCGCGCGCGCTCGAGCTCCTCGGGCGAGACCGCGGCCAGGAGCCCGTCCCGGACGCAGCGCGCGAGATGGCTCGTGGCCTCGAAGGTGCCGAGGCGCGAGAGGTCGATCACGCGGCGCACGGTCAGCCGGCCGTCCACCAGCAGCAGCACGCGCTCGAGGCCCTCCTGCTCGCGGGGCGAGAGCTCGCTCGTGCCGCTCGGGCGACGCGAGAGCGAGCCCACGCGCCGGAAGACGGTCTCCTCGCGCGGCACGTGGCGCGTGAGCGCGCGCCACTCGTCGACCATGCGCAGGCCGTCCATCAGGAACTGCTCGGCGGCGATCAACGATCCCGGCGCGCGCTCGTGGACGACGGGCTGCGCCCGGAAGTGGAACGCCCCGCCCTTCCAGCGCAGCAGGTCGAAGAGCGTCTCGCGGGTGAGCAGATCCTCGATCGCCTCGATCTGCGGCACCGCGAGCGCGCCCTTCTCGAACAGCGCGCGGGCGAGCGGCTTCGGCTCGGCGGCGCACTCCCGCTCGACCTCCTCGAGCCGCTCCCGGGTGATCAGGCCGCAACGCACGAGCATGTCGCCGAGCGCGGCGCCGTCGTGACCGCCCGCCGGGGTGGCGCTCACGATCGCACCGGCGTCGAAGCAGAGCTGCACGCGCTCGCCCTCGCGGGAGACCTCGAGCACGCCAGTCTTCCGCTGCTGGCCGATCAGCTGGAAAACCTCGCCGATGCCGAAGTCCTCGAGGTTTCCGCGCAGCGCGACCGACATCAGCTCCTCCGTCCGCTGCGCGAGAGGCCGACGCTCGCGAGATGGGCCGCGACGCCGAGGCCGGCGACGAGCCCGAGGGCCGCCCGGCCGGGAAGGCCGGCGGCGAGGGGATCGGGTACGAGGGCCGGGAGCAGCGGGCTCGCGCCGACCGCGAGGGCGAAGCCCAGGGCGCCGGCCAGGGCGAGGAGCGGCCGCCGCCCGCGCAGCGCGCCCACCGCGGGCAGGACGAGGGACGCCGCGATCCAGAGCGGCAGCAGGCGCCGCGCGCGCTCGCGAACCTCGACCCGGCGCGCGCCCTGCCGTCCGGCGTCGACGCCGTCCTTGCGCTGGACCGTGCGCGCACAGTCGCGGCAGACCGAGAGCGCCTCGGGCGGATCGTCGCAGCGCGGGCAGCAGCGCGCGCCGCACTGGCGACACCAGCGTGCGGGCACGTGACCACGCGCGGCGAGGAGGGACGCAGCGACGACGGCGGCGAGCGCGAGCGCCATCACGAGCGCGCTGCGTCCGAGAGCCCCGGGCGCGAAGCCGTCGCGCAGCGCCGAGGCCAGCGCAGGCGCGCTCGGCGCGTCGAGCAGGCGCGCGCGCAGCACGCCCGGCGGCGTCGGGAGGTCGACGGCGAGCCCGGTCTCGAAGCTCGGCTCGAAGCCCGTGAGCTCGCCCACGAGGCTGCGGTCGAGGGACTGGGCGCGCGCAAGCGCGAGATCCTGTTCGCGGCTCCGGATGTCGCTGCCGTAGGCCTGGGCGAGATTGAAGAACAGCACCGCCGAGCGCTCCTGCGCCGCGGCGTCCTGGTAGAGCTCGATCGCCTCGTCGAGACGGCCGCGGGCGAAGCGCACGTTGCCGGCGTTGTTGAGCAGGGCCGGATCGACGGCGTCGCCGTCGACGAGCGCGGCGTAGCGTTCGTCGGCGAGGGCGAGGTCGCCCGTGCGACGCGCGTGCACCGCAAGGGCGCGACGCGCGAGCGCGTCGTCCGACGCGGCGGCGGCGAGCCGCGCGAGCTCGCCCGGGTGGGCGGCGTCGCTCTCGACGCTCCAGGCGGCGAGCGCGACCGGATCGGCGTCGAAGGCAGCGAGCGCGCGGCTCGCGGCGCCGAGGAGCGGCTGCGCGCCGAGCCAGCAGGCGACGGCCGCCGCGATCAGCGCCGGCCGCTGCTTCGGATCGCCCGCCGCGAGGCCGAGCCCGAGCAGACCGAGCGCGAGCCCGAAGGCCCCCTGACCGAAGGACGCCGGCAGCAGCACCAGCGCACCCACGAGCAGCAGGCGCTGCCAGGACGGCATCTCGTCCGAGAGCACGTCGCCCACGTCGTGGGCCGCGCGCCGAAGGCTCGAGGCGCCGGCGACGAGCAGGAACGCGAAGCCGCCCCAGGCGCAGGCGAACGCGACGGCGCGAAACAGGTGCGCGCGCAGCCAGAGCGACGCTTCGAGGTGTCGATCGAGCGCCGCGAAGCCTGCGAGGAGCGCCGTGCCCGCGCCGATCACATTGCCGCCGCGCAGGCGCGCGCTCGCGAGCGCGCCCTGGGCGTAGGGCAGCCCGTGAGCGACGCGCGCTGCCTGCTCGGCGGCGGAGCCGTCGGGCGTCGCGAGAAGAAGCGCGCGGCCCGCGGCGTCGTAGCTCGCGACGCCGAGCTGGCGCGCGACGCCTTCGGCCTTTGCGACCCGCGCCTCCGGGTCCGCCGCCTCGAGCCAGAGCCTCTCGAGGGCGGTGCGGTGGATGCTACGGCTCGCCGCGCCCCGGGCGGCGCCAGCGCCCGGCGCCGCCGAGCCGCCCGCGCGCCAGGCAGGCGGGACCACGAACGCCCCCGGATCCGTGAAGAGCGCTCCCGCGGCCGGCTCGGCCGGGGCCGCGTCGGGGGCCGGAGCCGGGTCGTCGGCGCGGGCGGGACCGGCGCCGGGCCAGGGCCCCGCGAGACCCAGCCCGAGCACGAAGACCCAGACCGCTGCCAGCGCCGCGAAGCGGCGACCGTCCGTCACACCCTTCCCCTCTCGGGCGTGGAAAACCCCGGGAACTGATCGGCGGACCGGGCTTCGGCCTGAACGCGCTGGTTTACAGCGCGGGGGGCGCCGACTATGTTGCGGCGCTCCAAATCCCCGGAGGTGTTTGCGTGGCCAACCACAAGTCCGCCGAGAAGCGCGCCCGGCAGTCCGAGCGCCGGCGGGAGCGGAACCGGACCGTGAAGAGCCGGATGAAGTCCGTCGTGAAGGACTGCCTGACGGCGATCGACGGCGGCGCTGCCGACGCCGCCGAGAAGCTCCGCGGCGCCGAGCGCGCGCTGCGCCAGGCGGCGTCGAAGGGCGTGATCCCGAAGCGGCGCGCGAGCCGTCGCGTCTCCCGCCTCGCGAAGCGCGCCGCGAAGGCCACCAAGGCCTGAGGCTCCGCGGGCTGCGCCGCCAGGGCGCGGCCCACGGGCGCGGCTTCCGAGCCGCGGCCTGCCCGGCCCGCCGTCCCCGTTACGCCGCCAGCCCCAGCACGAGCCGCTCGAGCGCCAGCTCTGGCGGCAGTCCGCCCTTCCCCTTCAATGCCTCGTCGGTGCGGTGGATCGCCTCGAGATGGGCGAGCAGCCGCTGGAGCGCGTAGCGCCGCGCCTGCGACTCGAGCTTTCGCAGCACGAAGGGCGGCCCCGCGAGGCGTGCGCCGGCGCGCACCCGCGCGAGCTTGCGGAAATGCGAGGCCAGGCTCGCGAGCACCACCGGCGCCGGCGCGCCGCCGCGGAGCAGCCGGCCGAGCGTCGCGAGGGCATCACCGGGACGGCCTTCGCCGATCGCGTCGGTCAGATCCCAGATCGGCTCCTCCGCCACGTCGATCACGCCGCGCGCGACGTGGTCGCGCGTGATCGTCCTCGCGGGATGCGCGAGCAACGCCGCCTTCGCGATCTCCTGCCGCAGCACCAGCAGCTGGGGGCCGATCCGCTCCGCCAGGAGCTCCGCGGCCGCCGGCTCGAGGCCGACGCCCTGGCGCTTCGCCTCGGCGCGGGCGAAGCCGGCGAGACCACGCGCGTCGCGTGGCGCCTCGCAGACGACGAGGGCGGCCGGATCGCCGAACGCCTTCACCCAGCGCTCGCGGCGGTCGATCTTCACGGCGGTCACCACCAGCACGACGTCGTCCCGGCCCGCGAGCTCCGTCACCGCATCGGGCAGCGCATCGAGCAGCGCCCGGCCCGCGGCGCGCGCCTCCTCGGGCTCGCGCAGCCAGACCAGGCGGCGGCGCGCCATCACCGGCAGCATGCGCAGCGCGTCGCGCAGCGCGCCCGGCGAGGTCGAGGCCGCAGGCAGCTTGTCTAGGTTGAAGTCGGCGGAGGCGCCCTCGAGCACGGCGCGGCGCAGGGCCGCCATCGCATCGTCGCGCAGCAGGGGCTCGTCGCCGGCAACCAGGTAGGCAGGCCGGAGGCGGCCGGCCGCGAGCTCGCTCTCGAGCTCGTCCGGCGTCACGGCATCAGGCGCTCGAAGAGCGCGTCGTGGACCCGCCCGGCGAGCAGGGCCGAGACCCGCCGCAAGGCCTCGTCGCGGTTCTTGCGGGTGGCCTCGAGGTCGGCGCTCGCGACGAAGAGCTCGCTTTCGCTCTGGGCCGTCGGGTCGATCTTCACCAGGCTGCCGTCGCGACGCTGGACCTCGAGCTCGAGCGTCAGCGTCACCTGGTACTCGAGCGTCAGCAGCACGGAGCTGAAGCTCCGGCCGCCAGTGCGCAGCGGCAGCACGCGCCCGCCGATCACGAGATCGGCCTGGCTGGGATCCTCCACCACGACCAGGGCTCCGCGGCGCGCGAACTCGCGCACCAGGGCGTCGGTCACGACGAGATCGAGCCCGGGATCGTAGGAGTCGTTCTCGAGGGTCTGGATCGCGATGCGCCGGACGTCGCCGAGGGCGCCCCGGTAGCGCACCACCGAGTAGCCGCAGCCGCTCCCCGACAGCGCAAGGAAGCCGACGAGGCAGACGACGAGCACGGCGACGTGAGGAGCCCGGCGCGGCACGGGCCGAGGCATAGCACGGGCGCGAGGCCCAAGGGAAGACCGTAACGGAAGACCGTAACGGAGGGCGGCAAGGGAAGCGCGTGAGCGAAGAGCGCTCAGTGCTCGGTGTGGTCGAGCTTCAACAGGCCACGCACCACGGAGACGACCTGGTTCGATTGGATCGGCTTCGTCAGGTACTCGTTCGCCCCGAGGGCCAGCGCGCGCGACCGCTCCTCCTGGGCGCTCTCCGCGGTGACGACGACGATCGGCATCTCGGCGAGCTCCTGCTTCGAGCGGATCGCCTGGATCAGCTTCAGTCCGTCCATCACGGGCATCTGCAGGTCGACGAGGGCGATGTCGAAGGGCTCGCCCGCGAGCCGGCGCAACCCGTCGAGACCGTCGATGGCTTCGACGATCTCCGCGCCCTTGATCCGCTTCAACGCGAATCCGAGCAGCTGCCGGATCGTCGAGCTGTCCTCCACGATCAGGATTCTGTGTTGCACCTGCATACTTCCACCCTATCGGCCAGCCGCAGGAATTCCTTTCGGCTCAACGGGGGGGACCTGCGGGGAGAGCCGGATGAGGCATCGGGGGAACACGGGAGGCGCCGCTCGGGCCTTCGGGGCCTCGGAGCAGCGGCCCGATCGCGTCGAGGGGAAGCACGGCGTCCACCGCGCCGGTGCGGATCGCCTGCTTCGGCATGCCGAAGACGACGGCCGTCTCCTCGGCCTCGGCGATCACCCGCCCGCCCGCCCGCTTCACGACCTGGACGCCCTCCCGGCCATCGTCGCCCATTCCGGTCAGCACCAGCGCGAGCAGGTCCGGCCCGCAGACCTTCGCTGCGGAGCGGAACAGGCGGTCGACGGAGGGCGCGTAGCGGTCCTGGTGCCCGCGCGGCGTGACCCGCGCCACGATGCGGTCGCGATCGCGCACGAGCTCGAGATGCGCGCTGCCGGGCGCGATCAGCACCGTGCCCGGGAGCGGCACGTCGCCGTCCCGCGCCTCGCGGGTTCGCAGCGTGGTGAGGCGGTCGAGGCGCTCCGCGAAGCCGCGCGTGAAGCCCGCCGGCATGTGCTGCGCCACGACGAAGGCGCGGGGCGGCGGCTCGATCAGGGAGCCGAAGATCTGGAGCAGCGCGCTCGGGCCGCCGGTCGACGAGCCGATCACGACGATCGGCGCGTCGGTGCGCTCGAAGCGGAGCGTCTCCTCCTGCGGCGCCGGCGGCGGACCGGCCGGCGGCGGCGCCATCGGCACGCCGCTCTCGCGACGCAGGCGCTCGACCCGCAGCTCGCGCACCGCGTGGACCTTGCGCAGCAGCTCCTGCTGGATCTGCTCGAGATCGAGGGGCGAGCCCTCGGGCTTCGCGATGAAGTCGGCGGCGCCGAGCTCGAGGGCGCGGAACACCTCGTGATCGTTCGCGCGGCCCGAGATCACGAGCACCGGCGTCGGCTGGCGGCTCATCACGAAGCGCAGGAACGTGAAGCCGTCCATGCGCGGCATCTCGAGGTCGAGCGTGATCAGGTCGGGCTTGAGCTCGAGGGTCTTGCGCAGCGCGTCCTCGCCGTCGCGAGCGGTGTCGATCACCTCGACCAGCGGCGAGTCGTCGAGCATGCGCGTGATGCGCCGGCGCATGTACGCCGAGTCATCCACCACGAGCACGCGGATCCGCTCGCGCATCCCGCTCGGCGCCGTCACGATCCGAGCTCCCCCACCGGCGCGGCGAGGCGGTAGACCATGTCGTTCTTCAGGTGGCGCAGCTCGAACCGGGTCGAGACGTGGAGCAGCGACTCGGAGCGGCCGACCAGCAGGTGGCCGCCGGGCCGGAGCTTCTCGGAGAAGGTCCCGACCACGCGGCGCTTCACGTCCATGTCGAAGTAGATCATCACGTTGCGACAGATGATCACGTCGAGCTGCCCGAGGAGCGCGATGCGAGAGCGGTCGAGCAGGTTCAGGTGGAGGAAGTCCACGTGGCGCTTGATCGTGTCGGAGAGCTTGTAGCTCGAAACGTCCTTGGCCTCGAACCAGCGCGCGCGCTGGCCCGGGTCCATGTCGCGGAACGAGGCCTCGCGGTAGACCGCGCGCCGTGCCTTCTGCAGCGCGGTGCGCGAGATGTCGCTGGCGTAGATCCGGAAGTCGCGGCCCGGCACCAGGCCGGCCTCGATCCCGAGCATCACGATCGAGTACGGCTCTTCGCCGCTGGCGCAGCCCGCGGACCAGATCGCCACCGGCCCGCCGCCGTGGCGCCGTCGCTCGGCGAGGACCTCGGGAATCACCTCCTGCACCAGCGCCTTCAGCTGCTGCAGCTCGCGCATGAAGTAGGTCTCGTTGGTGGTGAGGTCGTCGACGAGCTTCGGCAGCTCGGGATCCGGCGACGTGTCGGAGCGCAGGCGGTAGTGGTACGAAGCGAAGCTGCCGACCTCGGTCTCGCGCACGCGGCGCGCGATGCGCTGCTCCAGCAGGAACCGCGACTCCGGCCCGAAGTTCAGGCCGCAATGCTCCCGCACGAGCTCGCTGAACATGCGGAACTCGGCGTCGGACATCAGCGGCGCATCGTTCGGCCGGAGCTCCGCCACGCTCAGGCCTCGAGTCGATGGAGTGCCCGCAGGATCGCCGCGCGGACGAAGTCGTCCTGCTCGACCTCGAGGCGGCGCAGGATCGTGGGAACGGCGCGAACCGTGCGTCTCTCCGCGAGGGTCTGGATCGTCTCGGCGCGCACCGACCAGTGTCCGTGGGCGACGAGCGGCAGCAACGACTCGAGGGCGCCCGCGTCCCCGTGCTGTCCGATGCAGCGCACGGCGGCCTGCACGATCTCGGGCTCGGGCCGGCCTAGCACGGCCGACGCCGCCCGCGCCGCGGAGTCGCCGCCCGTCTCCCGCAGCGCATCCACCGCGGCCATCGCCACGGGAGCGGCGTCCTGCAGCGTGGGCTCGAGCATCGACAGCGCCTCCGCGAGACGCTCGGGATGGCGCGCCGCGTAGGTCCCGATCGCGCGCAGCGCCGCCGCGCGCACCCACAGGTCGGTGTCGCGCGCAAGCTGCCCCAGCGCCTCCGGGGCGTCGGGGCCGCCGCAGGAGCCGAGCGCTCCGGCCGCCGCGATCCGCACCATGGGGCTCTCGTCCGCGAGCGCGAGGCGCAGGTGCTCCTGCTCCTGGCACGCGCCGAGCTCCGCCAGCGCGTCCACCGTCGCGCGCCGCACACGGGGCGACGGGTCCGAGAGCAGCGATGCCAGGAGCGACGCGTCTTCGGGCCGCCCGATGCGACCGATCACGCCCGCGATCGCGAAGCGCGTGGCCTCGCCCGCCGCGGGCAGATGCTCGCCGAGCAGCGTCACGGTGCGGGTCGCGGCCTCCTGGGCGAGGAAGCCGCCCGGCCGGGTGAGCTCGACGATGGCGCTGCTCATGGCCGCGATCTCGTCCTCGGCGTCGGGATCGTCGAGCTCCGCCGACTCCACCAGGCGCGCGACCAGGCTCGGGATCGCGGCGATCGCGCCGCGGCGGCCGAGCGCCTTCGCGGCGTGGCAGCGCACCTCGGGCTCGGGATCGTCCGCCGCCGCGAGCAGTCGCACCTTGCCGAGCTCGCCGTGGGTGCGCCCGAGGGCGTCGCAGGCGAGCTGACGCGAGCGTGCGTCGATCGAGCGCCAGCAGCGCTCGATCGCCTGCTCCGCGGACTCGCCCAGGGCGACCAGGCTCGCGAGCACGACCTCCGCCAGCGCCTCGTCGTGGGCGGCCTCGAGCAGGGGCTCGACCGCCTCGGACCACCGCAGGAGGCCCAGGAACTGGACCAATACGAGGCGCGTCGCGAACTCCGCGCCGCGCAGCCGGTGCATCGCATCGGTGACGAGGGACGGGCTCGCGTCGGCGACCTCGCGCACGCGCTCGGCCAGCCGCTCGGCCTCGCTGCCGTCGAGGCGACCGACCCAGCGCAGCAGCGCCTCCATCGCCGCCTCGCGCGTCGGGCGCGACGGATGGGCGAGGCCCTTCAGCAGGGGCTCGAGGGCGCCTTCGTCCTCGGCGTTGCCGAGCACCGTGAACGCCATCGGACGCAGCCAGGAGTCGGCGAGCAGGGGCTCGAGGTCGGCCACGGGCGTCACCGCCTCGAGTCGCGCCAGCGCGCGCAGCGCCGAGAAGCGGACCAGGCGGTCCTCGTTCGCGTCCGCCGCGGCCTGCAGCAGCCGCCGCTCGACCTCGCTTCCGCCCAGCGCGCCGAGCCCGTCGGCGACGGCGCCCCGAACGTTGGGGTCGGGATCGCCGAGCGCATCGATCAGTCGCGGCGTCGCCCGCTCGTCGCCGATCCCCGCCAGCGCCTCGACCACGAGCTTGCGCACGTCGGCGTCGGAGTGGCTCGCGGCGTCGAGCAACGCCGGCACCGCGCGCTTGCCGAAGCGCACGAGCGTCTCGACCGCCGCGTTGCGGCGGCCCGCGTTGGAGTCGTCCGCCAGCGCTTCGATCAGCGAGTGGGCGGCGCGCCAGGCTTCGGGCGCGGCCACGAGCCGCTCCACCGCTGCCTTGCGCACGCGCCAGCTCTCGTCGCCGAGGCAGCGCAGCAGGAGCGGCACCGCGTCGCCTGCTGGCAGGCCGCCGAGCTGCTCGACGGCGAGGCGCCGGAGCTCGTCGTCGCTGCTCGCGAGCCCGAGCTCGATGCCCTCCCGCTCGCGCGGATCCATCGCCGTTACCCCTGCATCCCGCGCGAGCGGGCGACCCGGATCAGCTCTTCGCCGACGTAGTCGCGCTCGTCGCGCACACGCGCGTCGATGCGCTGGCGGAACAGCGAGCGGCCCTCCTCGAGGTCGCCGTCCATCGACTCGCGCACCTTCCCCGCCACCACGGCCTTCATGAACTTCTGCTCGTTGTAGAGGATCACGTCCGACACGATGATGCGTGCCAGGCGCTCCGCCTTGGCGCGCTCGGCCGCGAGCCCGTCGTCCGCGGCCGGGAGCGGCGCGGGGGCCGCGGGCGCCGCCACGGGCGCGGGCGCTGCGGGCGCCGGCGCGATCGGCGGGGACGCGACGACCGGCGGCGCGACCGGCGCGACCGGCTGCGCGACCGGCTGCGGCATCGCCACCGGGAGCCCGAGCCGGCGCAGACCTTCGACGAGGCCTGCCTCGAGACGCACGCCGTCGAGGCGCGCGTCCGGGCCGAAGGGCTCGCCGGCACCGCGGGCGGGCACGGCGTCGATCAGCACCACGGCGATCTCGCGCAGCTCGGCATTGCGCTTCACCAGCTCGCAGACCTCGCCGGCGCTCATGCGGCCGAGGTCGCCGTGGAGCACGGCGGCCCGGGGCAGATTCCGCTGGAGCCCGAGCAGCGCCTCGACGCCATCGTGGGCGAGCAGCGGCTGCAGGCCGACGGCGGCCAGTCGGCCCGCGAGAACCTTCGCGGCCTCGACGTCGGGATGCGCGACCAGCACCGCTCGGCTGCGATCGAGCGGCGCCGGCGCGACGGGCGCGGGCTGCGGCGCGGGCGCTGCGACGGACGCGACCGCGGGCGGCGCCGGCTGCGCGGGCGCGCTCTGCGGCGCGAGCGGCGCCGGCGCCGGCGCGCGCACCTTGAACACCGCCTGGCAGCGCGAGCAGCGCAGCTTCGCCTCGCCGTCGCCGAGCTGGTCGGTCGCCACCCGGTAGCGGGCGCTGCACTTCGGACACACCGCGATCATCGCATCCTCCCATCGGCGGTCGCCGCCTGGCTGTCGGTCCGGAAGCGGCGGACATCCTGTCGCAGGGCGTCGGCCTCGCGCCGCAGGCCCCGCATCGCCTCCTCGAGTCGCTTCGAAGATTCCTCGTTCGAGCGCGTACGCTCCGCCACCTGCTCGAGCGTGCCGAGCGCGCGCTTGCAGCCGTCCGACTGCTCGCGCAGCGAGCCGTTGATCCGCTCGGCCGCGTCGCGCACGGTGGTCACGGTGTCGCGGATCCTCGCCGAGCCCCGCGACTGCTCCTCCGCCGTGGCGTGCATCTGGAGCGCAGCGTCGCGCATCGAGATCGTGCTGCGGTGGACGGCGTCGTTCCCGCGCCGCTGCTCGTGTCCCGCTTCGCGGATCTTGTCCACGCCCTGGCGAACCTTCTCCATCAGCCCCACCACGTGGCTCGACGCCCGGGCCTGCTCACGCACGGCGTTCACGATCTCGCCGATCCGCATCCCGCTCTCGCGGGCCGCGGTCGTGATCTCCTCGAGCGCGAGGCCGGCCTCCGCCGACATGTCCACGCCCTCCTGCACCGTGCGCGCGCCCTGCTCCACCGCCGCGATCGCGTTCTGCGTCTCGCCCTGCACAGAGCGGATCAGGCCCGCGATCTCCTTGGTGCTCGCGAGCACGCGGTCGGCCAGGTCCTTGATCTGGTCCGCCACCACCGAGAACGCCCGACCGTGCTCGCCGGCCTGGGCCGCGATGATCGCGGCGTTCAGGGCGAGCAGGTTGGTCTCGTCCGCCACGTCGTCGATCACATCCACGATCGCGCCGATCTCCTTCGCGCGCTCGCCGAGGCTGCGGATCAGGTGCTCTGCGGTCTCGGTGGTCTCATGGATCGCGGTCATTCCGACGATCGTCTGCTGCACGCGCTCGCGTCCGGTCTCGGCGCTCGCCACCACGCGAGTCGAGAGCTTCGCGGTCTCGGCGGCGTTCGCGTCGACGTCGCGCAGCGAGCTCGCCATCTCCTCCATGCTGCTCGAGGTGCCCTCGGCCGCGTCGGCCAGGGTGTCGACGTTCGCCGTCACCTGCTTCACGCTGCCGATCATCTGCTCGATCGCCGTCGAGGCCTCCTCGACCTTGCTGCTGAGCAGCGCAGCCGTGCGGTTCAGCTCGTCGCCGGCGGAGCCCAGCTCGAGGATCGACGCCGAGCTCTCCTCGACCGAGAGGTTCAGGCCTTCGGCCGCCTCGGCGATGCCGCCCATCTCGCCGGTCACCGCGTGCATCGCGCCGGTCGCGCTCTGGATCCCGCGCACCTGCTCGCCGGTCACCAGGGCCACCGACTCCGACGCCGCGGCGATCTCCGCAGCCGCGCTCTCGACCCGGTCCGCCGCCTCGGCCACGCGGCCGATCGTGAGCTGGAGCGCCGTCGTCATGCCCGCGAAGCTGCGCGCGATGTCGCCGAGCTCGTCCTCGCTCTCGAAGATGTCGCCGCCCGAGAGATCGCCATCGGCGATCCGCTCCGCCGCGCGCCGGACCGCGCGGGCGGCATTCTCGATGTCCCGCCCGATGAAGCCCGAGATCGCGAAGCACAGCGCCACGGAGATCGCGAGCATCAGGGCGCAGACCGCGATCGCGGAGCTGATCTCGCCGTTCAGGCGCTCCCAGCGGATCGCGGCCACTGCAGTCCGGCCGTCGGGGAGGCGCTGCCAGCGGTAGATGACGGAGGAGTCGATCGCCGTGCTGTCGCCGGCGTCGCCGCCGACGGCGATGCGCGCGATCAGGCCGGGCGAGAGCAGCTCCGCCTCCCCGTCCACCACCTTGAAGCCGTCGTCGTCGAGGATCACGACGTCGTCCGCGACGCCGAGCTTCTCGGCGTCGCGGCGCGCACTCTCGAGGGCGGAGGTGAAGGCCGAGGGGTCGGCGCTTGCGAGCGACTCGAGGAGCGCGCCCTGGCCGCGGATCGCGAACTGCTCCACCGGCCGCGACGCCCGCACCACGGCGAGAAGCGACACGAAGAACACGACGGCCAACGTCGCGCCCATCATGCCGACGCGCAGCTTGGTCGCGACCGAGACCATCTGGACCAGCGCGCGCCGCTCGGCGGCGTCGGGGATCTCGTGGCCGAGGCGCTCGCGGATCGGCGCGAGGAGCCGCTGCGTCGCGAAGTAGTTGAAGACGAGCAGCACCATCCCGACCGAGACGGTGGAGGCGATCATCACCACGGCGGAGAAGGCCTGGAAGTCGTCGCTGCGCAGCCAGACGCCCGCCACCACGAAGCATGCGCCGAAGAAGTACCACCCGACGCCCTGCAGGAACGTCTGCTGCGGCATCGACGAGGCGACCTGGTAGCCCGCGCGGATCGACTCCGGCGTCGCCTGGCCGTGCGCCCACTGGTCGAGGCACGGCAGCAACGGTCCGAGCGTCCGGTTGGAGTAGATCCGGGTGGCCACCACCATCATCGGGAACGCCACGGCGAGCGATTGCCAGAACGCGCTCCACTGCTCCGGCGTCAGCCGCAGCAGCGCCCACATGTAGAGGGCGGTCGGCAGGATCACGCCGATTCCGTTCAGCGCGGCAGAAACGCTCAGCTTCTTCCGGAGCTGGGCTCCGGTCGGAAGACGCCTTCTCTCGCTCATGCGCCGATCCCCTCCCGCGGCGTGGCGTGCAGCAGCCGCGCGACCAATCGCTCGAGCGCGAGCTCGAGCACCGGTGAGCCATCGTCACGGCGCAGCAGCGCCGCCACCGGGTCGTACCCGGCCTGGATCGCGATCGCGGGGGGGGGCTCGATCGCGCGTCCGTCCAAGGAGAGCACCTCGAGCGCGCGTCCGACGCGCAGCCCGACCACGAAACCTTCCACGTCCACCACGGCGATGCGCGAGCGACCGCCGCGGGCGATCGGCTCGCCGCCGAGCGCGAGACCGAGGTCCACCACGGGCACCATCGACTCGCGCAGATCGATCACGCCTTCGATCCAGGGCGGAGCGCCCGGGAGCGGCGTGGTCTCGACGGCGCGCACGATCTGGCGGATCCGGCGCACGTCGATCCCCCACACGTTCTCGTGGACCTGGAAGCACGCGAGGTCGCCCGCGCGTGCGAGCGCCTTGTCGTCGGCGCCGCCCGCGCGGGCCGCCTGCCCGTCCTTGGGATCAGCGCTCGACATCGAGGTCCAGCACCCGGTCCACGTCGAGCAGCGACACGAAGCCGTTTCCGCGCTCGCAGAGCCCCGAGACGTGCGCGTCCTCCGAGGGCGCGCTCTCGCTGATCGCCTCGTGGGGCACGCGCAGCACGTCGTTCACGCCGTCGACGAGCAGGCCGCTCGTCGCGCGACCGTCGTCGTGGAGCACCACCACCCGGCTGGTGCGCGTCGGCGGCGAATCCGGCAGGCCGAGGCGTCGCCGCAGGTCGATCACCTCGACCATCTCGCCACGCAGCGAGATCACACCGCGCACGCACTCGGGCACGCGAGGCATCGGCGTGATCGCCGGCAGGCGCACGATCTCGCGCACGCGCTCGATCGGCACGGCGTAGGGATCTTCGCCGAGGCGGAAGGTCAGGAGCTGGCGCCAGCGCGTGGGCGCGGCGGCCGGCGCGGTCTGCGCCGGCCCGGCGCTCCGCGCCAGGGACTCCCAGCTCGCGGCGGGCGTCGCCGCGCTCGCCTTCGACGTCGCAGTCTCGCTCATGCCGCCTCCCTCCGTCGCACCGGATCTTCGACCAGGGCCGTCACGTCGAGCACCAGCACCGCACCGTGGTCGCCGAACTCCGTCGCGCCCGTCACGCCGCGGACGTGGGTCACGGGGCCCTGGATCGGCTTCACGACCGCGTCCTGCTGGCCGTCGAGCTTGTCCACGAGCACACCCACGCGCGCCTCGCCGAGGCCCACCACCACCACGAATGCACGCTGCGCGCGCGGCACCGAGAGGCCGAGCTCGCTCGCGAGGTCCTTCAGGGGCAGCGGCTCGCCGCGCAGGTTCAGGAGCTCGCGCTCCTGGCTGTGCTGCACGTGCGAGCCGTCGAGCTTCAGCGTCTCGAGCACCGACGAGAGCGGGATCGCGAAGCGCTGCTCGCCGATCCGCACCAGCAGCGTCTGGATGATCGCGAGCGTGATCGGCAGCGTGAGCGTGACCCGCGTGCCGCGCCCGACCTGGGAGTCGATCTCGACGCGCCCGCCGAGGGCGGTCACGTTCGCGCGCACCACGTCCATGCCGACGCCACGCCCGCTGGTCTCCGTGACCTCCGTGCGGGTCGAGAGGCCGGGCGCGAACACCAGGTCGAGGATCTCGCGGTGCGAGAGCACGTCGGTCGGCCCGATCAGGCCCGCCGATTCGGCGCGCGCACGCACGCGCGCGGGGTCGATGCCGCGCCCGTCGTCGCTGATCTCGATCGCAACGTGGTTGCCGCGCTGGGAGGCCTCGATGCGGATCGTTCCGTCCGCGGGCTTGCCCGCCGCCACGCGCTCCTCGGGCGGCTCGATCGCGTGGTCGAAGGCGTTGCGCACCAGGTGCAGCAGCGGGTCCACGAGCTCCTCGACGATCAGCTTGTCGAGCTCGGTCTCCGCGCCGCGGAGCTCGAGCCGCACGCGCTTGCCGAGATCGCGCTGGAGGCGACGCGAGGCGCGCGAGAGCTTCTCGAAGACCTGCTGGAGCGGGACCATGCGCACCTCGAGCACGCCCGACTGGAGGTCGTGGAGCTTGCGCTCGAGCCGCTTCAGCACCTTCTGCAGCTCGGAGCCGATGCGCGCCGTGCCGGCCTCGGCGAGCAGCCGGGCGCCGATCGCGGCAAGCTGACCGCGCTGGATCGCGAGCTCGCCCACGAGGTTCATCAGCTCGTCGAGCTTGCGGATGTCGACGCGCACGGTGGCGCTGATCGAGCGCAGCGACTCGACGTCCTCGGGCGGTGCACCGCGGCCCGGGGGCTCGCCGCCGCCTGCGCCGCCGGCCTCGCCCGTCGGAGTCGCGGGCGCCGTCACCATGGGAGCCGGCGCGCTCGCGGGCACCGCGGCCGACGCGCCTTCGCGCCCGCCGCCCACCTCGTGCACGAGGCCTGCCTCGACACCGAGATGCTCCGCCAGGTGCGGCGCGTCGAGGTCGCTCGCCACCAGGAGCAGGAAGCGGATCTCGAGCTCCGAGCCTTCGGGGCTCGCCGAGGGCAGCGTCGACAGCAGCTCGCCGGCCTCGGAGACGCCGGCGGTCAGGCGCGCGAGGCCCGACTCGAAGTCCGTGAGGTCGAAGCTCGCCTCGACGCGCAGGATGCGACGCCCGCGGCGCAGGCTCTCGCGCAGCCGGTGCTCCTCGTACTCGGTGAGCGCGTTCAGCACGCTGCGGTCGAGGTCGAGACGCTGCAGTGCGTCGGTCTCGGCGTCGAGGGACGCGGGCGACGCCAGCGCCGCGCGGATCCGCGCGCAGAGCGCGGTCACCGCGTCCTCCGGCGTCGCCTCGGCCCCGGGGTCCGAGAGCTCGCGCAGCAAGCTGGAGAAGAGCGACACCGCTTCGTGGATGAGCGGCACCGCGGGGGAGTCGATCGCGATCCGGCCGAGGCGGAGGCCGTCGAGCACGTCTTCGAGGCGATGGGCGAGCTCGCCCATGGCGTCGAGGCCGACGCTGCCCGCGAGGCCCTTCAGCGTATGGGCCGAGCGGAACAGCCGGTTCACGAGATCGGGCGACGGCTCGCCGCCGCTGGTGCGCTGGTCCGCCAGGTCCTCGAGATCGCTGCCGAGGCGCTCGAGGATCTCCTCGGCCTCCGACACGAACTCGCGCTGGATGTCGCCGGCCCCCGAGCCGCCGGCCCCCTCCATCTCGCTCACGCGCCCGTCTCCTCTCGGCGACGCGCCAGCAGCTCGCGGACCACGCCGACCAGCTTCTCGGGGTCGAAGGGCTTCGTCAGGTACGCGTTCGCGCCGAGCGACAGCCCGCGCTCGCAGTCCTTCTCGGAGCCCTCGCTCGAGACCACGATCAGGGGGATCGAGCGAAGCGCCTCGCTGCCCTTGAGGAACGACACCAGCTCGAGGCCGTTCACGTCGGGCATGTTGACGTCGGTGATCACGAGGTCGAACGCCTCGCGCGGCAGCAGGCGGAGCGCTTCGAACCCGCTCGCGGCCTCCCTCACCTCCACCGGCGGATCGAGATCCGCGAGGGTGGTGGCGAGGTAGGACCGCATCGTCGCGGAATCCTCCACGACCAGGATGCGCTGCATGAGACCTCCTGCGGCGAAACCGCTCGCTTGGCGACGCCTTGAGAATCGGTCGCGCAAACGACCTGCTTGAGCGAGACGGGCGGATCTGGCGGGAAATGCGCCCGGACGCGGGCGCGACGGAGTGAGCTGCTCAGCGGCCGCCGAGCGCCGCCGTGAGGGCGGCCGCGAGGGCGCGCCCGGCGTCGGCGAGCGAGGCGGAGCGCCGCGGGTTCACGAAGTCGTCCGCCGGCGGCCGCGCGAGGCGGACGTCCACACGCGTCCCGCCGGAAGTGGCGCCGGCCTCACCGAGCAGCGCCGTCAGGGCGCGCGGCGACTGGGCCTTCACGCGCTCCAGGATCTCGCCCGCGTTGCGCGCGCCCGAGAGCGGGTCGGCGGGCACCCGGTCGGAGACGAGCACCGCAACGCGCTCGCCGCGCGCGAGGTACTGGCGCACGCGCCCGACGCCGAGCTCGGGCCGCTGGAATGCGTGGACGCGCGGGAACGTTGCCGCGAGGGCCGTCTTCGCCCACTCGAGCGTCGCGAGATCGGGCTCGATCACGATCAGCGGCGGAAGCGCGCCGCCGCTCGCCGCCGTCGGGGACGGCGCCGGCTCGGGCGCCACGATCGACGCCTCGAGGGGCGCCTCGCCCGGGTCGTCCACGTGCTCGACGACGGCCTCGACCACCTCGTCGGGCGTCGGCGTCGGCTCGACTACGGCGGCGGCCGCGGGCTCATCGCTCGCCTCCTCGCCCGAGAACATGAAGCCGTCGTCCTCGTCGGCGGCGGCATCGGAAGAGAAGGCCGGGGGCGGCTCGCCGCTGCCCGCCTCGTCGGCGATGCGCGCGCCCTCCATCGCGAGGTACTCCGCCGAGAGGCCCATTCTTAGCAGCAGGCCGCTCGCCTGGAGGCCCTCGTCCTCCCTCATCTCGAAGCAGAACTCGCCCGTGCGCCAGGAGAACACCGCGATCACGGCCGACTCGACGGCCGCAGCACGCAGCACTTCGAGCCGATCCTCGGACAGGGCCGTCCGCTCGCCGAGCACCTGCTCGAGCGAGACGCCGCGCTCGCTCGCGTCCGCCGCCACTGCGTCGAGCTCTTCGCTCGACACCACGCCGGATCGGCGCACCAGCTCGTGGAGGTCCGCGGGCCCGTCCTTCAGCAGCGCGCCCATCAGGCGGCCGTCCTTGAAGACGAGGGTGCCCTCGCCCGCCTCCGATCGGAGGTGGAGCAGGCCCGTCTTGCGCGACAGGCCGAGGATCTGGAGGACGTCGCCGAGGCCGAGGTCCTCGAGACTCCCGACGAGGCTCATCCACCCTCCCTCGGCCAGACGGTCCTGGACTGACCCGCGCACGCCACGTGCGCGGGATCACGGTCGCGCGCGAACACGCGTCCCGAAGAAGAAGATCGGCCGCCGGCTCGCGGACTTGAAGGAAGCTGCGGGGTGCCGGGCTGCCTCAGGTGGGCAGCGGACGCTCGGCTCGGGGGGGCACCGGAGGCCGGCGCGCGCTGAGCATCGAGACCGGCTCGGCGCCGACCAGCTGGATCGCGACGTCGGGCTCGCCGAGGGCCCGGATCGCAGCCTCGACCCCGCCCAGGGCCCGGGCCGCTGCGGCCTCGGGCACCACGAGCCTCATGCGCAGGCTCTCGGCCGTCTCCGCCAGGGCCGAGACCGCCCCGCGCAGGATCGCGCCGGCGGCGGGACCCTCGGGCACGAGCCCGGTCCAGTGGCCCGGGAGGGCGAAGGCGGCGCTCTGGGCCCGCAGGCGCCCGAGGCGGAGGACGGCGTCGCGGGCGGCGGCCTTCACGTCGAGCGGGCTGAAGCCCTGGCTCGGCCCGAGGCCGAGGAGCAGGACCCGCGGCGCCCGGAGGCGCCCGAAGCTCGGCAGCAGGGCGGCCTCGCCGGCCGCGCCCTGGAGCACGCCCCGCTCGAGCAGCGCCGAGACGGCTCCGCAGAGGCGCCAGTCGATGCGGCCGGCCTCGCCGCGGAGGGGCCGATCGTTCTGGAAGCAGGAGACGACGACGACCTCCGCCGCGGCCTTCTCGATCGGGCCGGGGTCGATCGCGATCGAGAGCGCGCCCTTCATTCGGCCTCCGGTGCGTCGAAGCGGGGCCGCTCGTCGTCATCGTCGCTGCGCTCGCCGCGCACGCTGCGGGCGGCGGCGTCGAGGATGCCGTTTACGAACGCGGGCGAGCGGTCGCCGCCGAAGCGCGCGGCGAGCTCCACGGCCTCGTCGATCACCACGGCCGTGGGCGAATCGGTGTGCATGAGCTCGTAGACGGCGAGCCGCAGGATGTTCCGGTCGACCGCGGCCATCCGCGACACGCGCCAGCGTCGGGCATGGCTCGCGAGGACGGCGTCGATCTCGGCCCGCCGCGAGGCGACGCCGAGCACGAGCTCCTTGGCGAAGGCCCGCGCGCCCTCGGGCAGCTCGAAGTGCTCCGCGGCGTTCTCGACCATCTCCTGGGCCGCGGGCTCGAGCTGCGCGTCCTCGTGCCGGGCGAGATCGATCGCGTAGAGGATCTGGAGCGCCGCCTCGCGCGAGCGGTGTCGGGAGGCACGGGCGGCGCTCACGCGACCTCTCCCGGCGCCTTGCGCACGCTCTCGAGCAGGCGCGCCATCTCGAGCGCCGCGAGCGCGGCATCGACGCCCTTGTTGCCGTCGGCGCCGCCCGCGCGCGCCAGGGCCTGCTCGGCGTCGTCGGTCGTGAGCACGCCGAACGCGATGGGCACGCCTGTCTCGCGCATCGCCTCGCGCACGCCGTCCGTCACGCCCTGACAGACGTAGTCGAAGTGCGGCGTGCCACCGCGAATCACGGCTCCGAGGGTCACGACGGCATCGTAGCGCCCGGTCGCAGCCAGCGCGCGCGCGGCGAGCGGGAGCTCGAAGGCGCCGGGCACCCAGGCGACGTGCACGTCGTCGGGCGCGGCGCCCCGGGCCTCGAGCTCGCGCACGCAGCCCTCGAGCAGGCGCACGCAGATCAGGTGATTGAAGCGCGCCACCACGACGGCAAAGCGCAGACCGCGCGCATCGTGGGGCACCGAGAACGTCTTCAAGGCTTCCTCCCGGGCGGGCGCGCGGCTGTGCGCCGGCGCCGGCCCGACGGTATCGCGCCCACGAGGCGCGCGAGGAGGTGCAGGTCGCCTCCGGGCAGGCGCCGCCAGCGGGGCTCGGCGAGGCGCGGCGCGTCGCCGAGGCGCGCGAGGCCGAGGGGCCCGATGGCCGTCACGCCGTCACCGCCCAGCAGCAGCGGCGCCGCGAACCAGTGGAGCTCGTCGACCAGGCCCGCCCGCAGCAGCGCCGCCGCGAGCGTGCCGCCCCCCTCGACCAGAATCTCGCACAGACCCTCGGCGGCGAGCCGGCGCAGAGCGGCGTCGAGATCGAGGAACCCCCCGGCCCCCGCACGCGCACGCGCGCGGCGCACCTCGAGCACCCGCGCGCCCGTGCGCTCGAGGGCGCGGCGTCGCGCCGCGGACGCGCCCTCGGCCGCGACCACCAGCGTGCGCGACGCGAAGCCGTCGCCGAACAGGCGCAGCCCGGGCCCGATGCGCAGGCGCGAGTCGAAGACGACGCGCCACGGACGCCGCAGCACGCGCGCGCCCCGGCGCGCGGTGAGCTCCGGATCGTCGGCCAGCGCCGTGCCGGAGCCGATCGCGACGGCGTCGCTCCGCGCCCGCAGCGCGTGGACGGCCGCGCGCGCAGCGGGACCCGTGATCCAGCGCGACTCGCCCGCGGCCGTCGCGATGCGTCCGTCGAGCGAGGCGGCGAGCTTCAGCATCACGAAGGGCCGGCCCCGCTCCATCACCGAGACGAAGCCCCGATGCTGCGCGCGGCACTCCGCCTCGAGCACGCCGCTCGCGACCGCGACGCCGGCGGCGCGCAGCGCGCGCAGCCCGCCGCCGCCCACGCGCGGGTTCGGATCGCGGTGACCCGCGACCACCCGCGCGATGCCGGCCTCGACGATCGCGCGGGTGCAGGGCCCCGTGCGGCCGACGTGGCAGCACGGCTCGAGCGTGACCGCGAGGCTCGCGCCGCGCAGCGCCGCCGCGCCGTGGCGCCGCGCAGCCGCGCGCAGCGCCACGATCTCCGCGTGGGGCCCGCCCACGGCCTGGGTCGCGCCGCGGCCGAGCAGCGTCGCGCCGCGGTACACCACGGCGCCGACGGGTGGGTTGGGGTGCGTGCGGCCGAGCGCGCGTCGCGCCTCGCGCAGCGCGAGGCGCATCGCCGCTTCGTCGTCGAGGGCGCGGTCCTTGGCCACCTAGCCGCGCCCCGGGCCGCCGGGACGCCCCGCGCTCGCGGGCGCGGGCGGCTCCGGCGCGCGCTCGGGCCGGCGCTCGGCGAGGCTCGCGAAGAACGCCGCATAGTCCGCGGCGGACTCGAAGCCCCGGAACACCGAGGCGAAACGCGCGGCGGCGATCGGGTCGAGTGCGCAGAGCTCCTCGAGCGTGCGCTCGCCGAGCCACGCGCTCGCCACCTCGCGCTCGCCGCATTCCTGGAGGCGCTTCTCGAGCCGGTCCACCAGGCGCTCGATCGCGTCCGAGGGGACCGGCCGCTTCTGGCAGGCCTTCTGCACCCCGGCGAGGAGCTTCTCGCGGTCGTACTCCTCGCGGCGCTCGTCGCGCTTCACGATCTTCGGATAGATCTCCTCGACGCGCTCGCGTGTCGTGAAGCGACGCCCGCACTCCTCGCACTCGCGCCGGCGGCGGATCTCACTGCCCTCGCGCCCGAGGCGCGAGTCGATCACGCGGTTTGCCTCGTCGCCGCAGTAGGGGCAGCGCATCGCCCGCCCTAGCCGTCGAAACGCACGAGGACGAGGCTCGCGTTCGTGCCGCCGAAGCCGAAGGAGTTCGAGAGCGCGACGCGCGGTGCAGCCGGGCGCGCCTTGCCCGCGACGTGGTCGAGCTCGCAGCCCGGCTCGACGACGTCGAGGTTGATCGTCGGCGGGAGCTGGCCGGTCTCCAGCGCGCGAATGCACAGGATCGCCTCGACGCCGCCCGCCGCGCCGAGGAGATGCCCGGTCATCGACTTCGTCGCCGAGACCGGGAGCCGCGCCGCGTGCTCTCCGAAGACGCGGCGGATCGCCGCGGCCTCGCACGGGTCGCCCGCAGGCGTGGAGGTGGCGTGCGCGTTGATCGTGTCCACGGCCTCGGGCGGAAGGCCCGCGTCGGCGAGGGCGAGGCGCATGCAGCGCTCGGCGCCGCGGCCGCTCTGGTCGGGAGCCACCATGTCCGTGGCGTCGGCCGTCGCGCCGTAGCCCGCGATCTCGGCTCGGATGCGCGCGCCGCGCCGCTCCGCATGCTCGAGCCCCTCGAGCACCAGCACGCCGGCGCCCTCGCCGAGCACGAAGCCGTCGCGATCGCGGTCGAAGGGGCGGCTCGCGCGGGCGGGCTCGTCGTTGCGGGTCGAGAGCGCGCGCATGGCCGCGAAGCCGGCCACGCCGAGGTCGGTGATCGCCGCCTCGCTGGCGCCGGCGAGCAAAAGGTCCGCGTCGCCACGCTCGATCGCCCGGGCGGCCTCGCCGATCGAATGGGCGCCCGTCGCGCAGGCGCTCACGTAGGCGAAGTTCGGGCCCTCGAGGCCGAGCCGGATCGCGACGTATCCGCTCGCCATGTTGGCGATCGTCATCGGGATCATGAACGGAGACACGCGACGCACGCCGCCCTTCAGGAAGGCGCGGTCGTTCTCGACCAGGGTGAAGAGGCCGCCGATTCCGGAGCCGATCACGACGCCCGCACGCTGGCGATCGAGCTTTCCGGCGCGATCGAGCCCGGCGTCGGCCGCCGCCTCGTAGGCGGCGGCCACGGCGAGCTGGATGTAGCGGTCGAGACGCCGGGCTTCCTTCGGCGGCACGTCGCCCAGGGAGAGCGCGTCGGGCGCCTGCGCTGCGATGCGCACCGGGAAGTCCGTGGTGTCGAAACGGGTGATCGGGCCGACGCCGGACGCGCCCGCGATCGCGGCATCGAACGTGGAGACGGCGTCGCCACCGAGCGGTGTGACGCAGCCGAGCCCCGTCACGACCACGCGCCGGCGCTCCGCGCGGGCGGCCATGGGCTCACGCCTCGAGCTTTTCCTTCAGATAGGTGACGGCGTCGCCGATCGTCTGGATCTTCTCGGCGTCCTCGTCCGGGATCTCGACGTCGAACTCCTCCTCCATCGCCATCACCAGCTCGACGATGTCGAGCGAGTCGGCCCCGAGATCGTCCACGAAGGATGCCTCGGGAACCACCTCGTCCCGCGAGACCTGCAGCTGCTCGACGATGATTTCTGCGACGCGATCTTCCAACCCGGTGCTCGCCGTGCTCGCCATGCCCACCTCCTTCATTGCCCCGCCGCCGCGCGCGCCACTCGACGGCCGCGTGGCGCTGGTCGGGGCAGCCCGCGGCGCCCCTGGACGCCGCTCAAGCTAGCCCCACCCCACCGGGGTTCCGCAAGGGGTTGCGCGGACGTTCGCGCGCGATCGCCGACGGCGGCGCGGATCAGGCTGCGCCGAGGGTCGCTGCGACGCGATCGAGATCGTCGAGGCTGCCGACCGCGAGGCGCTCCAGGCGCGGCTCGATGCGCGCGACGAGGCCCGTGAGCACGCGGCCGGGACCGACCTCGAGCACGCGGGTCACGCCGGCGGCCGCCAGCTGTCGCACCATCTCGGTGAAGCGGACCGGCGCCGTCACCTGCGCGCGGAGCAGCTCGGGGATGCGCGCAGGATCGGCGTTGGGCACCGCCTCGACGTTGGTCACGACGGGCGGCTCGGGCGCGCGGAAGCGGGTGGCGGCGAGCTCGGGCCAGAGCTTCGCGGCGGCCGGCTCCATCAGCGGGCAATGGAAGGGCGCCGACACCGGAAGGGGGACGGCGCGCTTCGCACCGTTCTCCTTCGCCCGGGCGCAGGCGTACTCGACGGCCAGGGCATCGCCCGCGATCACGGTCTGGGCGGGCCCGTTGTAGTTCGCGGGCGTGACGACGCGACCGGTGTCCTGCCGCGCCCGCGCGCAGGCGCGCTCGACCACGTCGGCGCTGCAGCCGAGGATCGCGGCCATGGCGCCCTTGCCCTCGGCGACGGCCTCCTGCATCAGGCGGCCGCGCAGGTGCACGAGCCGCAGCGCATCCTCGAGATCGAGTGCGCCCGCGGCGACCAGGGCGCCGTACTCGCCGAGGCTGTGGCCTGCGACGAAGGCCGGGCGCAGGGTCACGCGCTCCGAGAGCGCGCGCAGCAGGGCGATGCTCGTGGCGAGGATCGCAGGCTGCTGGATCTCGGTGCGCCGGAGCTCTTCCTCGGGGCCGTCGAAGCAGAGACCGCTGACCGAGAACCCGAGCGCCGCGTCGGCGAGCTCGAACACCTTCCGCGCCGCCGCCGACGCGTCGTAGACGTCGCGGCCCATGCCGACTTCCTGCGAGCCTTGTCCCGGGAAGAGCAGAGCGAGCATCGGGGGGGACCTCCGGCCGCGCCGCGCGCGGGCCGGCTACTCCGCGTCCGTCTTGATGATCTCGCGGCCCTTGTAGCTGCCGCAGCTCCCGCACACGCGATGCGGCGCCTTCACCGCTCCGCACTGCGGGCACTTCGCGCTCGGCGGCGCGCTCAACGCGTCGTGGGCGCGCCGCTTGTTCTTCTTCATGCGGGACGTCTTGCCCTTGGGAACGGCCATCAGCTCTCTCCTTCGCCCTTGCGCAGGCTGCGCAGCACCGCGAAGGGCGAGACCCGGGTCTCCGCTTCGCAGTGGCAGTTCTCTCGGTTCCGGTCGATCCCGCAGCGCGGGCAGAGCCCGCGACAGTCTTCGCGACACAGCGGCTGCACGGGGACCGCAAGCAGCACCAGCTCGATGAACCAGGCCCCGAGCTCGATCTCCTTGCCCCGGAACCATCCCGTCTCGAGCTCGTCGAGCAGGCAGAGCCCGTCGCGCTCGAGGGCGGCGGCGCTCTCCGGCTCTGCGGGCACGCGGTCACCCGCGGGCTCGAGGACGAGGCGGAAGGGTTCGCGGAGGGCGGCACGATAGCGCGCGAGACAACGGCTGCACTCGAGCTCGAGGGCGCCGTGGAGCGTCCCGGACAGGAAGAGCTCGCTGCCGCTGCGGTAGACCTGCATCTCGATCCGGAACAAGGAGGGGTCGACTCCGGCCACCTCGGGAACGGCGGCCCGGACCTTGGCCCACCAGGCGGGCTCCGCCTCGAAGTCCCAGGCCGCCGGGCTCTCCTGCACGCGATCGACGATGAGCTTCATGGAAAGGCCGGCTCCCGGTCCGGCTGAGGCCGCGCGAGCGGCTCGGCCCGGCGCGGGCGATCCAGCGAAAACCATCGCCTCTCCGCCGGGTTGCAACGCGCGGGGTAGCAGAGTGGGAGGCCCGACGCCACGCCACTATCGTACGCCGCCATGACGCCGCCCCGGACCCGCTTCGCGCCGAGCCCCACGGGCTTCATGCACATCGGCAACGCCCGCACCGCCCTCTTCAACTGGGCCTTCGCCCGCCGCCACGGCGGCGTGCTGGTGCTGCGGATCGAGGACACCGACGAGGCCCGGTCCACGGCGGAGAGCGAGGCCGCGATCTTCGACGGCCTGGCGTGGCTCGGCATCGACTTCGACGAGGGTCCCTACCGCCAGAGCGAGCGGCGCGAGCGCCACCGGACGGCGGTGGAGGAGCTGCTCGCGAAGGACCGCGCCTACCGCTGCACCTGCACCCGGGAGGAGCTCGAGGCCCGCAAGCAGGCGACGATTGCCTCCGGTCGCAAGTGGATCTACGACGGGCGCTGTCGCGACGCCGCCCACGGTCCCGGCGTCGGCCCCCACACCGTGCGCCTGCGCATGGCCCAGAGCGGTCTGCTCGGCTGGGACGACCTGGTCTTCGGCGCGAGCGGCCAGGACGCCTCGGAGATCGGCGACATGATCCTGCGGCGCAGCGACGGCGGCCCGCTCTACAACCTGGCAGTCGTGGTGGACGACGTGGACATGGGAATCACGCACGTGATTCGCGGCGCGGACCACCACAGCAACACGCCGCTCCAGATCGCGATCTACCGCGCCCTCGGCTGCGAGCCGCCGCGCTTCGCCCACGTTCCGCTGATCGTGGGCAAGGACGGCAAGAAGCTGTCGAAACGCCGCGACCCGGTGTCGCTCCAGGGCTTCCGCGCAGACGGCGTGCTGCCGGGCGCGATGCGCAACTGGCTGGTGCGCCTCGGCTGGTCCCACGGCGACCAGGAGATCTTCTCGCGCGAGGAGATCGCGAGCCTGTTCGACCTCGACGCCGTGCACCGCTCCGCGGCCCAGGCCGACGCCCAGAAGCTCGCCTGGCTCAACCAGCAGTACATCAAGGCGACGCCCCTCGACGAGCTCGTGGCCGCCCTGCTGCAGTTCCTCGAGCAGGCCGCGGGACGGCCGGTGCCCCGCAGCGTCGAGCTCGACGCGCTGATCGAGCTCCTGCGCGAGCGCAGCCGCAGCCTGGTCGAGATGGCGCAGCTCGCGCGCTTCCTCGTAGTGGACGAGATCGTGTACGACGCCAAGGCCGCCGCGAAGCATCTGCGGCCCGAGATCCGCCCTGCCCTCGAGGATCTCCACGCGCGCCTCGAGGCGGTCGAGCCCTGGAGCCCTGCCCCCCTCGAGGCCGCCTTCGAGGCCGCGCGCGCAGCGCACGGCGGCCTCGCCATGGGCAAGCTCGCCCAGCCCGTGCGCGTCGCGATCACCGGTGGCGAGGTGTCGCCCCCGATCTTCGACACGCTCACCGTGCTCGGGAAGCAGCGCTCCCTCGTACGCATCGCGGAAGCCCTGCACGAGCTGCGCCACGGTTGAGGAGCCCCGCGCCCTTGGCTATGGAAAGGCCCTGCCCGATCCCCGGTCGTCTAACGGCAGGACAGCAGGCTCTGAACCTGCGAATGGTGGTTCGAATCCATCCCGGGGAACCATTCGTCTCGCCCACTTGCGTTCGGGCCTGAATCCATCCCGGGGAACCATTCGTCTCGCCCACTTGCGTCGGGCCTGAATCCATCCCGGGGAACCATTCCGTCTCAGGCGAGCTGCTTCGTGTACTGGGCCAGGTCGAAGTAGTCGCGCCAGGCGGTGATCTTGCCGTCGCGGCCGACTTCGAAGATGCCCATCACCGGCAGCTCGACGGTCTTCCCGTTCGTGAGCCAGAAGCGGTCCACCCGTTCGGTGAGCACGCGCGCACCGTCGGCGGCGAGCGCCTTCGTCTCGAACTCGACGCGCGAGCACGGCGCCAGGAACGATGCCAGCACCGGCTCGATCGCCGCGTGCCCCGTGAGCGGGGCGAGCGGGATGTTGTGGTAGACGCAGTCCGCCGCGAGGAAGCCCAGCAGCTCCTTCGGGTCGCGACGCACGAACGCGTCGCAGAAGTCGCGCACGATCTTCGAAGCATCCACGGCAGGTCCTCCTAGGCGCGGGCGGTGACGATCCAGGTCGAGCCCGCGAGGCGCACGCCGTCGGGGCGGAGATGCGGCTTCAGCGCCTCGGCGATTGCGGCCTTCACGCGCTCGCGCAGCGCCGGGTCGTTGCCGGCTTCGCCGAGCGCCCGCGCGGTCGGCCCGACCGCGAGCGCGAACTCGGCCGCGCTCGCGAGATCGCCGTTCCCGAGGCGCAGCTCGCCGGGCGCGTCCTCGAACGCGATCTCGCGGAAGCCCGCGCCCTCGAGGATGCCGCGCACGCGCACGTCGTCCGCAAAGGCGAAGGGGCCCGGCGCGGTCGGATCCGCCGGCTTCATGGGAACGATCGCCGCCGCCGCCGCCGCGGGCACGAGCATCCACGGGTTCTTCGGAATGGCCTGCCAGCACACGAAGGCGAGGCGGCCCTGCCCCGGCCGGAGCGCGCGATGCAGGTTCGCGAAGGCGGCCGGCGGGTCCGCGAAGAACATCACGCCGAAGCGCGAGAACACGAGGTCGAAGGCGCCCACGCCGAGGTCCGCGCTCTGGGCGTCGGCCTCGCGGAAGGAGAGGTTCACGAGTCCCGCTTCGCGAGCGCGCTCGCCCGCGCGCCCGAGCATCGGCTTCGAGATGTCGACCCCGGTGACGCTTCCCTGCGTTCCCACGGCGCGTGCGAGGGCGAGGCTCGTCGCACCGCAGCCGCAGCCGACGTCGAGCACGCGCTCGCCGGGGCGCGCGGCCGCGCGCGCGAGGGCGCGCTCGCCGAACCCGCCGATCAGGGCGTCGAGGGCGTCCTGGGCGGCGACCCAGGTCGGGCCCGCGGACTCGTTCCAGTACTGGATCTGCTCGTCGTTCGTCGGTGAGGCGGCGCTCGTCATGCCACCGACGCTAGCGAGCGACCGCGCCGTGCACGAGATCGGGGCACGAGATCAGGGCAGGAAGGACGGATGCGGCAGCAGCACCACCGCGAGGGCGCCGAGGGCCAGGGCCGGTCCGAAGCCGAAGGGCACGTTCCAGCGCCGGAGCAGGACGCCGAGCACGAGGCCCAGCACGAGGCCGATCAGCGACGAGAACACGATCGTCTCGATCACGCCGACGGGTCCCAGGAACGCGCCGATCATGGCGAGGAGCTTCACGTCACCGAAGCCGAGGCCCGGAAACCAGACCCAGTAGTCGAGCTCGCCGGGCTTCGGCAGCGCTGCGCCATCGCCGGGCCAATGCTCGAAGCTGCGCCCGAGGGCGGTCGAGAGCCGCGCATGGGCGAAGCCGACGATCCAGAGCAGGCCGCCGCCGAGGAGCGCCCCGGCGCCCGCGTGGAGGAAGGCGTCGCGCAGCGGCGCGCCCTCGAGGTGCTGCACCAGCGGCACCAGCGCGAGGCCGACGGCGAGCCCGCCGAGCGAGAGCTCGTCGGGGATGATCCGGTGCTCGGCGTCGATCGCCGCCGCTGCGACGAGCAGCGCCGCGAAGCCGCACCAGACCGGCAGCATGGGACGCAGGCCGATCTGCCAGGCGATGCACGCGAAGAGCGCGCCGGTCACCAGCTCGATCGCGGGGTAGCGCGCCGAGATCCGCGTCTTGCAGCCCGCGCAGCGGCCGCGCAGCGCCAGCCAGGAGAGGACGGGCACGTTCTCGTAGGGCCGCACGGCGCGACCGCAGGACGGGCAGCGCGAGGGCGGATGCACGATCGACTCGCCGCGCGGCAGGCGATGGATGACGACGTTCAGGAACGAGCCCACGACCAGACCGAAGGCGAGCGCGCCGCCCACCACGAAGACCGTCGGGAGCTCCGGCGTCATGCGCGCACCGTAGCAGCGGCCGCGATCGCCCTCATCGGAAGTCGCGGCGTTCGAACACGATCGACGCGGTCGCGAGCAGGATTACGACCCATCCCGTCGCGTAGGCGAGGGGCAGCCAGACGTCGCTCGCCGCGATCGGCAGGCTGTGCACGGCCTGCGACGTCAGGTCGAAGGCCGAGAGGTCCGGCAGCACGCGGTGGATCGTCTGCGCGAGCCCGCGGAAGACGGCGTCCTGGGATTGCAGGCCGAGCTCGCGCAGGTCGCGCGAGAGATGGCCGATCGCCCACAGCCCGGTGGTGAAGAGCGACGCCAGCATCGGCGTCGTGAACGAGGAGAAGAGCGTGGCAACGCCGACGATCACCGCGAGCTCCGCGCCCGCGAGCAGCAGCGCGGCCAGGTGTCCGGCGTCGAAGCGCGCGCCCGAGAGCCAGCTCACCGCCGCGAAGGCGGCGCCCATGATCGCGAGCTGCAGCCAGAGCGTCGCCACGAGGCCCAGGTACTTGCCGACGAGGAACTGCGTGCGCGAGATCGGCTTCGACAGGATCGTGTAGATCGTGCGCCGGTCGACCTCGCGATGGATCAGGCCGATGCCCACGAAGATCGCGATCGCCACGCCGAAGATCCGGATCGCCGCGAGCCCGACGTCCTGCAGGATGCGCTCGCGCTCGACGTAGGAGAGCGTCGAGAGCAGGCTGCCGGTCGCGATCAGGAGCAGCGCGAAGAAGAGCAGCGTGTAGAGCACGCGGCTGCGGATCGCCTCGCGCACCGTGTTGCCCGCGATCGTGAGGATGGAGCGCAGCGCGTTCATCGATGACCCTCGCCGGCGCGACCGGCCTGCGACGTCGGCGCGGCGTCGGGCGCGGCGACCGCCGAGAGGAAGATCTCTTCGAGCGAGCGCCGATGCGGCGTCACCGCGACCACGCGCGCGCCGGCCGTGAGGCATGCCTGCAGCACGTCCGCGACCTCCTTCTCGTGGACGCGCAGCTCGACGCGATCGCCGAGCCCACGCCGCACGAAGCCCGCCTCGGAGAAGCGCGCGCCCAGCTCGGCCGGCAGCGACCGCAGCACCAGATCGCATTCGGACTCGCCGTCGTCGAGGAAGTCGTGGGTCGCGCCCTCGTAGCGGATGCGCCCCTTCACGATGATCGCGACACGGTCGCAGACCGACTCCACGTCCGACAGGATGTGGGTGTTCATGAACACCGTCTTGCCCTCTTCCCGCAGGCGCAGCACGAGATCCCGGATCTCCTTGCGGCCGATCGGGTCGAGACCGCTCATCGGCTCGTCGAGGAACACGACCTGCGGGTCGTGCACGAGCGCCTGGGCGATGCCCGTGCGCTGCAGCATGCCCTTCGAGTAGGTGCGCAGGCGCGCGTCCGCGGCGTGGGAGAGGCCCACCCAGTCGAGCAGCAGCGCGGCGCGGCGCTCGACCTCGCCGCGCGGTACGCCCGAGAGACGCGCGTAGAAGCGCAGGATCTCGCGGCCGGTCAGGAACTCGTAGAAGTACGGGTTCTCCGGCAGGAAGCCGATCTGGCGGCGGAACGCGCTCTCCCCGACCCCGTGCCCGAGGATCGTCGCATGCCCGGCGCTCGGGCGGATCAGCCCCATCAGCACCTTCAAGGTGGTGGTCTTGCCCGCGCCGTTCGGGCCGACGAAGCCGAAGATCTCGCCGCTGCGCACCCGGAAGGAGATGCCTGCGAGCGCCGGCTTCCGGCGCCCGAGCAGACCGACACGGAAATCCTTCTCGAGCCCGTCGACCGTGACCACGTCGCGCGCTTCCGTCACCGCGCATCCCCCTTCCGCTCGGCGTCGAGCTTCGCGCGCCATTCCCGCTGCTTCTCGTTCCACACCGGATGGACGTGCGCCTGGTAGCGCTTGCCGAGATAGCTCGACACCACGCGGCCCTCCTCGTCGAAGACCCACTCCCATCCGTGGGGCTCGGGCGGGAGCGCGCGCAGCACCGCGTCGGGCCCCTCCGCCAGCTCCTCCACCCGCGCGACGTCGCGCCCGGTGCGCTGGCGGTACGCCTCGCGCGCCTGGTCGAGCAGGCGCGCGCGGCGCTCGGTCTCGATCTCGTCGAGGGCCTTCTCGTACTCGGCCTTCGCGTAGCCGTCGGGCGCGTTGCGCACCATCTCCTGCAGGAACGCTGCCGAGGCGTCGATGCCCGCGGTCTGCGAACGCAGGCGCGCGGCGAGCCGGCCGAGGTAGCGCGGCGCACCCGGCAGCTGCACCGCCGGCTCGAGCGTCTCCGCGGCCGCAGCCTGGTCCTGGAGGTAGAAGAACTGGTTGAAGGCGAGGTGGAAGCGGTTGCGCCAGTCGCGCGGGTGGTAGGCGATGCCGCGCTCCAGGATGCGGTTCGCGGCGCGCACGCTCTCGACGGAATCGATCAGCCACACCGCCGCGAAGCGATACGGATGGTCGACGAAGGGATCGAGGCTGGTGGTGACGTCCACGAGGCGCGCGAGCAGCGGCCCGTGGACGCTCGGGTCGCGGCCGTTCTCGCCGCCCACGATCTGCACGGCCTGGATCCAGTGGGCGTCGGCCACGACGGCGTCGAAGCCGAAGGCGGCGCCACGCGCGAGCTCGGGCTTCGGCACGAAGCGCACGTCGAGGTCCTTCGCGCGCGGGATCGGGATGTAGGCGTGCGCCGTGGCGGTGACCGCCACGGCGCCGAGCCACGCGACCCAGAGGCCGCTTCGTCGAGAGATCAAGACGTCCCCCCCGGTTCGTCTCGAGCGCCGCCTGCGCGCCTGCGCGCGCGGGTCGAGCGATCAGTACTTCCCGCTCGCGGCGAGCTCGGGCCAGGTGAGGGGCTGGTTGTGGACCGGCCCGCCGCCGCCGACAGGGGGCACCCCGAAGAGCAGCTCCGGGCAGTCGCCACCCGCGCCGTCGGGGCGGGCGAGCAGCACGAAGGCCACCACACCGTCGGAGTCGACGTCACCGTAGGCCGACGCCGTGAAGCTGCTGGTGGTGCAGGCGTTCACCGCGTAGTCGTAGTAGACGGCGCCTTCGGGCCGCCAGCCGATCGGGCCGAACTCGGCCTCGGAGGCGGCGGTCCAGGACTCCTTCGTCCAGGAGGTACCGGGCCACGACGTCGTCGTGCTGACGAAGGTGCCGGACTCGGCGTAGTACGCGTCCTCGGTGCGACCGATGGCGCTCAGATTCGTGTAGGACTCGCTGCGGCGGGAGCGCGCCTGGAACATGGCGAAGCTCGGGACCGCGATCGCAGCGAGGATGCCGATGATCGCCGTGGTGATCATCATTTCGATCAGCGTGAAGCCGGAGTGGCGCTTCCGGGCCAGCATCGCTCTCTCCTCGTGGGTCGGTGCCGTTCGGGCGGCAAGGTGAAGGGGCCGGGCTCGCGCCCGGCCCCTTCGGGTCGACTAGAACTCGTTCTGACCGTCGGCCGCCTCGCACGGACCGACCGTGTTGAGGAGGTCGGGGCCGGACGTCGCCGGGTTGTACACGCCGGTCGCAACGCAGCTGCTGATCGGCGGAACCAGACCGGGGCCCGCGAGCGTCGCCGGGTGGATGTACCCGAAGTCCGACGTGGTGGCGTCGCCGTCGAGGTCGCCCTCGGCGCCCACCGAGAAGTCCGCACCAGCCGGAGCCTCAACGGCGTAGTCGAAGAACACCTCGCCCTCGGGCGCCCAGCCGAGCTGCTCGAAGTCGGCCGGAGCCGTCCAGGTGCGCTTCTGCGTACCGAGCGCGCCACCCGGCGCGCGGGCCGCACCGACGAACTGGTTGTACTCCGCGAAGTAGCCTTCCTCGGCCGTCCGGATGGCGGCGAGGTTGGTCTTCGCCTCACCCGTCTTGCTGCGCAGCTGGAAGCGCAGGAAGTTCGGGATCGCGATCGCGGCCAGAATGCCGATGATCGCGACCACGATCATCAGCTCGATCAGCGTGAAGCCGCCGTGCCGCTTGTTGATCTTGGTCATTTCGGTTCCTTTCAACTTCCGGGCGCTCGCCGAAACCTCGCCGGGGCACTCTGCCCCGCCGCCGCTTCGCCGTGTCGTCCTGGCCCGCCTCGGAGGCGGACTCCCGATCGATCGGGACGACACGCGCTCGGACCGTCCTTGCCGCGGTACAAAGCAACGCCCGTGCCAGGGGTTCCGCTGCGTGTTCCTGGATCGGCAGGCAGGCGGCCGAACCTGAGCCGCAGGCTCGTGGAGCCCGTCGCGCCCAGTGCGTGGAAAGGCCGCCTCGGTACACCCGGGAAGTGACGAATCACGGCGCTCGGCCCGCCGAAAACCGTCACCGGTGGTGGAGACGGTCGTGTTCGGGCCTAAGCGTTGACAGGCCGGAGCCGCGACGGTTACTTTGCCGCTCCGTTTCCGGCCCCGCGCTCCCATCGTCTAGTGGCCTAGGACGTGGCCCTCTCAAGGCCAAAACACGGGTTCGACTCCCGTTGGGAGCACCATCCCTCCACGCCGGGCCCTGCCGGAGGCCGCCCTGCCCTCTCCCTTCGCGCTGGCGTTCATCGACTGCGAGTTCGGCGGGCTCGATCCCGAGCTCCACGACATCACCGAGATCGCGGCGATCGTGACCGACGACCGCCTGGCGGAGATCTCGAGCGCGGAGTGGAAGGTGCAGGCGCGCGCGGAGCGGATCACGCCCGAGGCCGCGGCGATCCACGGCTACGACCCCATCCTCTGGAAGGACGCCGTGCCGCTGCGCCAGGCGCTGACGGAGCTCAGCGCGCTCCAGCCGAAGGGCCGCATCGTGCTGCCCGCCGGACAGAACGTGCGCATGGACGTGCAGTTCCTCGAGCGCGGCTATCGAAGCTGCGGGCTGCCGTACCCGTTCGACTATCACGTGATCGATCTCGCGACGCTGTACTACGTCTGGTCGCTGGTCGCGGGCGAGACGCCGTCGAGCCTTTCCCTGAGACAGGCCGCCACGACAGCGGGATTGGTCGACGGTCCGGTGCCGCACCGCGCGCTCGAAGACGCGCGCCTCACGCTCGAAGCGTTCCGCCACTTCGTCGGGCGTCTCGCGCCGCGGGCGCCGTCCGAGCTGCTCGCGCCCCTCGCGCCCCGCCCGCGCTGACGTCGCGCTGACGCGCTCAGCGCACCGGCGCGAGCCGCTCCTGCCATTTGCGGAGCGCACCGCGGTCGACGGCGGCGAAGAGCGGGAGCAGGAAGCGCGCCGCGAGGCCGCCCGGCCGGAAGCAGACCGCGGAGGCGAAGTCGATCAGCACCGGCTCGCCGGCGTCGTCGACCAGCACGTTCGTGCGATGACGCAGATCGAGGTGCGCGACGCCGCGTGCGTGCATGCCCTCGATCGCGGCGGCGAGGCGGTCCGGGAAGCCGGCCGGCACGACACCCGCGAGCTTGCGCGACATGCGACGCCCGGGCCGGTACTCGACCGCGAGCGCATGGCCGTCGATCCGGCCGAAGAAGCGTGGCACCGACGGGTGTCCCGCGAGCGCGCGATAGGCGCGCACCTCGCGCCAGATCATGAGGCGGCCGATGAGCTCGCGCACCAGGAAGCCGCGCGGCGCGTAGTCCTTCACCACGATCTCGCGCTCGCCGTCACGCACCAGCGTCACGACGGGATCGCGTCCGGAGCCCGCCTCGAGCACCCGCACCGTGCCCGCCGCAAGCGTCGCGCGGGTCGGAGTCGGACCGAAGGGAGCGCCCGCCGCACCGGTGCTCACGCCGCGCTCACAGGGGGATCAGCGGACGCAGCGCGAGCGCCAGCGCGCCGAGGACGATCGCGAAGGCGGCGCCCTGCTCGGAGTTCGCGCGCATGCGCTCCCTGGACCAGCGCAGCGCGCTCGGCTCGCCGCCCGAGCGCCACGGCGCGATGCGCGGGATCAGGGCGGGAACGGCCGCGCGGTACGCGCGGTAGGGCTCGCCGTAGAGGCGCTCGAGCCGCGCGCTCTCGATCCGCTCCTTGTAGGGGAAGTAGTAGAGGAAGAAGAAGGCCAGACCGATCGGCAGCAGCCAGAGCGCCGCCGCGCGTCCGCCCATCACGAGGAAGCCCGAGCCCACGAGGAGGGAGCCCAGGTAGAGCGGGTTCCGCACGTGAGCGTAGGGGCCCGAGACCGCGAGCTCGTCGTTCTTCACGAGATGACCGGCGGCCCAGATCCGGATCGCCTCGCCGGCGCTCACGAGAGCGAGACCGAGCGCGATCCCGAACGCCGTCGGTCGCGCCAGCCAGAGCAGCACCAGCACCAGGCCGTAGAGGGGGAACAGGCGGGGCGCGAGGCTCTTGCGACGGGAGGGCGGCTTCATCGGGAGGGCGACTCTACCCGAGGAGCCTGCCGGGGCAACGCGCCCCTCGCGCCGGGGAACGCCGGGCTCGGGCCGGGCGAGGGCCGCTCGGGCCGGTCAGGCGCCTTCGCCGCCGTCGCGGCGCATGCGCTTCACCATCTGCCAGAGCATCTCGCGCAGATTCTCCTTGAACGCGGGATCCGCGGGCACGTCGTAACCATCGGCCTCCAGGAACTCCTGGAGCTCGGCGGTCGTGAAGTCGTCGTCGTTGGATTCGATTCGATCCACCGGAACCTGCTCCACCTGGCTCGTCGTGCCGCTCGAGTCGGCAACCGTCTTGCTATCCCGCGATCTGCGCTCGCGAAGGAAACCCTTCACGCACCCTCCAAGCCGTTGTAGACGTCTTGTCAGGACGCCGCGGTCGTCACGCCCTGATCGCTCGCCTCGACCAACAACCGCTTCACGCGGTAGAGGCTCGATCGGATCGCGTCGCTCGATCGCGCCGTGCGCTTCGCAATCTCGCGGATCGGGAGATTCTCGACGTGACGCAACACGAAGACCTCGGCCTGCCAGCTCGCGATCGAGCCGAGCCGCGCGCGGATCGCATCCGCGTAGCGACGCAAGCTGAGCTCGTCCTCGGGCGTGCACGCGAGGCCGACGGTCGGCGCGAGGGCGTCGGGCTCGGCGAGCTCGACCCAGTGGTCGCGCAGCTTCGCCCGTCGCAGGTGGTTGTTCACCGTGTTCTTCGCGATGCCGTAGATCCAGGAGACGAGTGACGACTGGCCGCGGAACGCCTCGATCGAGCGGAAGACCGCCGTGAACGTCTCCTGGACGATCTCTTCCGTGTCCGCGTGATTGCGCACGCGCAGGTAGACGAAGCTGTAGATCCGCTGGAAGTAGCGGTCGTAGAGCAGATTGAACGAATCTTGCCGCGCCTCTCGGACGCCGGCGACGAGGGCGTCGTCGGTCGGCGGCTCCGAACAGAAGGTGACAGCGGCAGCACTGCGGGCATGGCTCGGCAACTGAGACAACGCGGACTCCTCGCGCCATCCCTTCCCAGTGGGAGTGGAACTCCCATGGAGGAAGTGGCCGCCGGCGCGGGAGCGTGGCACCCGAAAGCGAAGAAAAGGTCGGAATTTCAACGACAAAGCCCCGCCCACGCAAACGTGGACGGGGCCTTGGAGGAAGACCCGAGGGCGCCTTCAGGGAGTCACCCGGATCGCAGAGCGGATCAGCTCGCGATCAGGCCCTGGAGCCCGGGCACCCCGTCCTCGAGGGCCCGGCGCATGCGGTAGAGGTTCGCCTTCACGGCGTCCTCGGACTTCCCGAGGGCGGCCGCGATCGACCGGATCGGCTGCCGGCGCAGATGCTTCAGGTCGAAGATCCGCCGCTGGAGCGGCGTCAGGTCGTTCGCGATCACCTTCTCGCAGCGGCCGAGGATGCGCCGGGCGTCGACCGTGCGATCCGTCGGCGCGTCCGGCGAGGTGAGGTCGAAGGCGCCCTCGCCGTCGATCGACTCCAGGCGCGGCCGGTGCCCGCGGAAGCGGCGGTTCACCTTGTTGCGCGTGATTCCGAAGATCCAGACCAGGAGCGACGAGTTGCCCTGCCACGCCCCGATCGACTTGTAGACGGTGACGAAGACCTCCTGGGTCACGTCCTCCGCCTCGCCGCGGTCTCCGAGCCGCTTCAGGGCGAAGCGGTAGACGCGGGGGAAGTAGGTCTCGTAGAGCAGGTCGAAATGCGCCTCGCTGCCCTCGAGGATCGACGTCACGAGCTCGACGTCGCTCGGCCACTCGGGTTTCGGTTCGGTCTTGTTCGTTCGTTGGTACAACGGCGGGCTCCTGCGGTGGTCCGCGGGAACCGGGAGCAAGCAGGCCCGGCCAATCGGCGTGCCCTCGAGACGGCGGGGGTGTCGCTCCTCCGAGTCGCTGGACGTCGGCCCTTCGCGCTTGCGCGCGAGCAAGGACAAACGCCGGTTGGGGGGAGGACTCCGGCGTCCTGGCTTTCGATGGGTCCCTGGCTTCCTTTCTCTCGGTTCGCGTGCGTACGCGAGCGTACGCGGAGGTGGCTTTCCAAAGGTGGGGACTCGCGTCCCAGCGCGGGGAGGAGCAAGCCGCGTGCCACGGGAGTCGCCGCCGCAAGGGCACGCAACTGCCCAGGCAACCTCACGGCAGCGAAATCGAATCGACGACACTGGATCGGGCAGGCGGAAAAGCAGGAAACCGCCGGGGGTGGAAGTTTTTTCTCTAAATCAGGACCTGCTTTCACCCAAGAGTGGATTGCCCCTCACTCTTCCGCGGCCCCTTCGACCACGCCTTCGACGTACCTGCGCAGCGCTGCGAGGGCGGGCTCGTTCGCAGGCTCGTCGAAGCGGAGCGCGAAGCCCGACGGCTCCTCGGCGACGCGCCGGATGACGGTGCCCTGGAGCCGGAGGATCGCCTCCACCCCGGGCAGCTCGAGCAGCAGCCGCGCCTTCTGGCCGACGGGCGGCGGCTCCGGTGCGTACAGGAAGACCCCGCTCTCGGAGAGGTCGCGCGTGCGCAGGAAGACCTGGCGACCGGCGTCCTCGTAGCCCGCCTCGAAGGCGGCGAGGATGCGCTGCGCCGCGCGCCGCTGTTCGGACGGCGCGGCCGCGGTGCGGGCCGTGGGGCTCACAGCTTGCCTGGCAGGATCCGCCAGCCGCCTTCGTGACGCTCCCAGCGGTCTTCCTGGGCCAGGGACGTGCGCCAGAAGCGAAGCGGCAGGCCGTTCTTTCCGACCATGTGGAAGCGGACGCGCGCGCGCCCCGGCCCGTCGACGAGGAACTCCTCGACCTCGGCGGTCAGGGGCTCGTTGCGCTCGAAGTGCGCCTGGACCAGCGCCTGCGCGAGATTCGCGTAGTAGTCCGTGAACTCCTGGTCGCTGCGGAAGTAGCCGCGCAGGAGGCCGTCCTGGAAGGTCGCGAGGGTGTTCACGCGGCGGTTCGTGAAGCGGTCGTAGAACGCCTGGGCCCGCACCTGGAACTCGACGATCGCAGGATCCGCGACGACCTGTGCGCCCTGGGCGACGTCGGGGGGCGGCCCGCCGCCCGCGCAGGCGGGGCCGAGCGCGAAGGCGAGCGCGAGCAGGGCCGCCCTGCGGAGGGCTCGCGCCCTCGCCCGCGTTCCGCTGCCGGCGGCCGCGGCGCCGGGAAGCGCCCCAAACGGCGAAGCCGTCACCGGCCGCGCACCTTGGGCTTCGCCGCGCCGGCCTCGAGGGCGGCCTGGGCCGCGGCGAGCCGCGCCACCGGCACCCGGTACGGCGAGCACGAGACGTAGTCGAGCCCGACGCGGGCGCAGAACTTCACGCTCTTCGGATCGCCGCCGTGCTCGCCGCAGATCCCGACCTTGAGGTCGCGGCGCGTCTTGCGTCCGTTCTCGACGCCGATCCGGATCAGCGCGCCGACGCCCTCCTCGTCGATCGAGACGAAGGGGTCGTCCTCGAGGATTCCCGACTCCTGGTAGTAGGAGAGGAACTTGCCGGCGTCGTCGCGCGAGAGCGCGTACGTCATCTGCGTCAGGTCGTTGGTGCCGAAGGAGAAGAAGTCCGCGTACCGGGCGATCGCCTCCGCCACCAGGGCCGCGCGCGGCACCTCGATCATGGTTCCGATCGTGGGCTTCACCTTCACGCCCTTGTGCTCGGCGAGCACGCCCGCGATCTCGTCCTCGATCAGCTTGCGCAGCCGCGAGAGCTCGCCGACGTGCGCGACCAGCGGGACCATGATCTCCGGCTGCACGCGCACCCCCGACTGCGCCACCTCGCAGGCGGCCTCGACGATCGCGCGCACCTGCATCGCGTAGATCTCGGGGAACGTGATGCCGAGGCGGCACCCGCGATGCCCGAGCATCGGGTTGAACTCCTTCAGCGAGTCGATCTTCGCCCGCACCTCGGCGGCGTTGGTGCCGAGGTTCGCCGCGACCTCGCGGATCTCGTCGTCCTCGTGGGGCAGGAACTCGTGGAGCGGCGGATCGAGCAGCCGGATCGTGACCGGCAGGCCCTCCATGGCGCGGAAGATCTCGGTGAAGTCTCCGCGCTGCATCGGGAGCAGCTTGTCGAGGGCGCGACGACGCTTCGGCAGGTCGCTCGCGAGGATCATCTCGCGCACGGCGAGGATGCGGTTCGGCTCGAAGAACATGTGCTCCGTGCGGCAGAGCCCGATGCCCTCGGCGCCGAACTGGCGCGCAATCTTCGCGTCGTTCGGCGTGTCGGCGTTGGTGCGGACCCTCAGCTTGCGGAACTGGTCCGCCCACTTCATGAGCTCCGAGAATTCGCCGCCGAGCTCGGGGGTGACGGTCGGCACGCTGCCGAGCATCACCTCGCCGGTGCTGCCGTCGATCGTGATCGGGTCGCCGGCCGCCACGACGTGGCCCTCGATCCGCATCTCGCCCTTCGCATAGTCGATCAGGATCTGGCCGCAGCCGGCGACGCAGCACTTGCCCATGCCGCGCGCCACGACGGCCGCGTGGGACGTCATGCCGCCGCGCGCGGTCAGGATGCCTTCGGCGGCGTGCATGCCGTGGATGTCCTCGGGCGAGGTCTCGATCCGCACCAGGATCACCTTCTCGCCCGCCTTCGCCCGCGCCTCCGCTTCGTCTGCGTTGAACACCACGTTGCCGACCGCGGCGCCCGGCGACGCCGGCAGGCCCCGCGCGACGACCTTCTTCACCGCGCGGGGATCGAGCGTCGGGTGGAGGAGCTGGTCGAGCGCGCGCGGGTCGACGCGCTGCACGGCCTGCTCGCGCGTGATCAGGCGCTCTCGCGCCATGTCCACCGCGATCTTCACCGCGGCGCGGACCGTGCGCTTCCCGTTCCGCGTCTGCAGCATCCAGAGCTTGCCGCGCTGGATCGTGAACTCGATGTCCTGCATGTCGCGGTAGTGCTTCTCGAGGCCCTTGTAGATGCGCACGAGCTCGCGGTACGCCGACGGCATCTCCTCTTCGAGGGTCGGCAGATGCGCCTGGTCCTTGCGCCGCGCGCGCTTGTTGATCGGCTGCGGCGTGCGGATGCCGGCCACCACGTCCTCGCCCTGGGCGTTCTTCAGGTACTCGCCGTAGAACGTGTTCTCGCCGGTCGAGGGATCGCGGGTGAAGGCGACGCCGGTCGCGCAGTCGTCGCCCATGTTGCCGAACACCATGGCCTGGACGTTCACCGCCGTGCCCCAGCTCTCGGGGATGTCGTTCAGGCGCCGGTAGCGGATCGCGCGCTCGTTGTTCCAGGAGCGGAACACCGCGCCGATCGCGCCCCAGAGCTGCTCGTGGGGATCCTGCGGGAAGGCCTTCCCCGTCTCCTTCAGCACCAGGTCGAGGTACTCGTGGACGAGCTGCTCCCAGTCGTCTGCGCCGAGCTCCGTGTCGAGGTGCTTGCCGCGCGCCTCCTTCAGCGCCTCGAGCCGCGACTCGAAGCGCTCTCGCGGCACGTTCAGCACGACGTCGGCGTACATCTGGATGAAGCGCCGGAAGCTGTCGTAGGCGAAGCGTCCGTCCGCCGACGCCGCGAGGCCCTTCACCGTCTTCTGGTTCAGGCCGAGGTTCAGGATCGTGTCCATCATGCCCGGCATCGAGGCGCGGGCGCCGGAGCGCACGGAGACGAGGAGCGGATTCGAAGCATTGCCGAAGGTCATGCCGATCAGCTTTTCGACCTTCGCGAGCGCGGCGAGCGCGTCCTTCTTGAGCGCGGCGGAGATCCGGCCGCCGGCCTTCGTGTACTCGTGGCACTCGGCGGTCGAGATCGTGAAGCCCGGCGGTACCGGCACGCCGAGATTCGTCATCTCGGCGAGGTTCGCGCCCTTGCCGCCGAGCAGGTCCTTCATGCCGGCCGTGCCGTCGGCCTTGCCGGCGCCGAAGAAGTAGACGCGCCGTGCGGCGCGCGAGCCGCGGGCGGCGGGCCGGGCCTTCGCGGCGGGCTTGGCGGGGCGTCGGGTCTTCACGCTGCGACCTCCAGTCGTTCTTCGAGCCAGCGGCGGACGCCGTCGATCGGCAGGCGCACCTGCGTCATGGCGTCGCGCTCGCGCACGGTCACCTGTCCATCCGTCTCCGATTCGAAGTCGTAGGTGACGCAGAAAGGGGTGCCAACCTCGTCCTGCCGCCGGTAGCGGCGGCCGATGTTGCCGGCCTCGTCGTAGAAGGTGTTCCAGCGCCGGCGCAGGCTTCGCTCGAGCTTCTGCGCGGGCTCTGCCAGCTTCTTCGAGAGCGGCAGCACGGCGACCTTGATCGGCGCCACGGCCGGATGCAGGTGCAGCACGGTCCGGGTCTCGCCGTCGTCGAGCTTCTGCTCCTCGTAGCCGTTGCAGAGGACTGCGAGGCAGGTCCGGTCCACGCCGACCGAGGTCTCGATCACCATCGGCAGGTAGTGCTCCTTCGTCTCTTCGTCGGTGATCGCGAGATCCTTTCCGCTGAACTCGCTGTGGCGCGAGAGATCCCAGTCGCCGCGGTCGTGGATGCCCTCGATCTCCTGCCAGCCGAACGGGAACAGGAACTCGATGTCCGCGCCGGCCTTCGCGTAGTGGGCGAGGGTGTCGTGGTGCTTCACGCGGAGCCGATCCGGCTGGAGGCCGAGGTCGCGGTGGAAGCGGACGCGCTCGTCCATCCAGTGCGCGAACCACTTCTCGCGCTCCGACGGATGGATGAAGAACTCGAGCTCGGCCTGCTCGAACTCGCGCGAGCGGAAGGTGAAGTTGCGGGGATTGATCTCGTTCCGGAAGGCCTTCCCGATCTGCGCGATGCCGAACGGGATCTTCTGGCGCGAGGCGTCCTTCACGCGCTTGAAGTCGTTGAAGATCGCCTGACAGGTCTCGGCGCGCAGCCAGGCGACGGCGGCCGCGTCCTCCGAGGCTCCGACGAAGGTCTTCAGCATCAGGTTGAAGTTCCGGGCCGGCGTGAAGTCGTGCTGGCTCGAGCCCTCGCGCGCCGAGCACTTGCCGGCGTCGTCGAGCTGGTCGGCCCGGAAGCGCTTCTTGCAGGCGCGGCAGTCGACCATCGGATCGCTGAAGTGCTCGACGTGGCCCGAGGCCTCCCACGTCCGGGGATGGCAGATGATCGAGCTGTCGAGGCCCTCGACGTCGTCGCGCTCGCGCACCACGCGCTGCCACCAGAGAGCCTTCAGGTTGTTCTTGAGCTCGACCCCGAGCGGCCCGTAGTCCCAGAAGCCGTTGATCCCGCCATAGATCTCGCTCGACGGGAAGATCAAGCCGCGACGCGCACAGAGGGAGACGAGATCCTCCATCCGCCACGGGTACGAGGGCTTGGCATCGGGGGCTTCCGACATGGTGCTCCGGATCGGTCCTTGGATCTCGAATCCTTGGATTTCGAGGACTTGGAGAGCTCGGGCGCGCGAGTATTCCGCCCGCGGGGCGGGAGTGTCAAGGCAACGGTACCGCGCCGACGACGCCCGCGGCGCCCGCCCCCGCCGCCCCGCGCAGCGTCTCGTCGAGGAAGGCCTCGCTGCGCAGCTCGACGCCGACGTGGAAGCGGGCGAAGCGGTCGACCAGGCGTCGGGCCTCGTCGAGGGCCGCCGGCGACAGGGCGACCCGCCCGACGTTCGCGAGCTCGAAGCGCAGCCCCTGCTCGAGGGCGCGCAACGTCCCGAGATGCACGCGCAGCAGGCCCTCGAGGCGCGGCGCGCAGACGCCGCAGGTCGGCCCGCCGTCGGCGACGTGGAAGCCGACCTCGGCCGCGGCGATCTCGCTGCCGCAGCGCACGCAGCGCCGGAGCTCGGGGCGGAGCCCGAGCGCGTCGAGGGCGTGGAGCTCGATCCACAGACGCAGTCGTGCGTCGGGCTCGCTCGCCTCGATCACGCGCAGCGCGCGCAGCGCGAAGTCGAACAGGCGCCGTGCGTCGCCGCGGGCGCCGCCCTCGGGCGCGAGGCGCGCGAGCAGCTCGATCAGGTAGCAGCCGAGGGCGAAGCGCGCGGGCCGCTGGCGCAGCCCGTCGAAGGGGTCGAGAAGGATCGCGCCGTCGAGCCGCGCCATGTGCGACGAGCCGCGCCGCACGACCTGCACGCGGAGGTGGTGGAAGAGATCGAGCGTCCCGCCGAAGCGCTTCTTGCTGCGGCGTGCGCCCTTCGCCATCGCCGTCAGGCGCGCGCTTCCGGGCGTCAGCAGGTGCACGATCCGGTCGGACTCGCCGAAGTCGACCGTGCGCAGGACGAGGGCCTCGGTCGTCGTGGGAAGCACCGCGCGAGCGTAGCCTTCGCAGGGCGATCCGGGCCGCGCGGGCGCGGGTCAGGGCGTGGCGGGCGCAGCGGCGGGAGGCGGTGTCGCGGGCGCCGGGCCGCCCTCGCGCGCCAGCGCATCCGCCGCCGCAGCGTCTGCCTCGGCGCGCGCACGCGCCTTCGCCTGGGCCTTCTCGTGGGTCGCCGCAGCCGCGGCGGCCTCGGCGCGCGCCCGGGCCGCAGCCTCGTCCGCGATCCGCAACGCGTCCTGCGCGGCGAGCTGCGCCTCCCAGGCCTCCCGCGCGCGGACCTCCACCTGTCGCGCGTGCCACTCCGGCAGGAGCTCGTAGACCGGATTCGGCCGGCGCACGACGTCTCGCGCGTCCGACGACGGGGCGGACTGCGGCCAGAGCGTGCGCAGGCTGCGGAGCGCGAAGACGCCGGCCACGAGGACCGCCACGGCGAGGCCCGCGGCGAGGGCGGCGGCGGCCGGCCGGCGCAGGCCGGCGCGCACGCGACGTCGCCCCTCGTACTCGGGCAGCATGCGCGCCACCGCATCCGCCGCGTCGAGACCGAGGGCCAGCGCGACCGTGCGGACGAAGCTGCGGGCGAACGCGTCGCGATCGGCGTCGAACACGCCGGCTTCGAGGCGCTCCAGGGAGCGCTTCGGGATCCGGGTCAGCGACTCGAGCTCGTCGAGGGAGACGCCACGGAGCTTGCGCTGCCGGGCGAGGTACGCGCCGATACGCTCGGCGGTCTCCGCGCCGGCGCTCAGCGCAGGACCTTCAGGACCTCCTCCGAGCGCTTGCCCCATTCTCCGCTCGCCTTGTTCTCCGCGGCCGCCGTCAGGTGCGCGACCGCCTGCTCGTTCCGACCCTCTGCGACGTAGATCTCGCCGATCCGGAAGTTCACCTCGGCGTCTGCATAGGGACCGGGGCGCTGGTCGAGGACCGCACGGTACAGCTCGAGCGCTCGCGCGCGATTGCCTTGCTCGGCTTCGAGAATGCCCAGACCGAGCAACGCACGCCAGTACGTCGGGCGGAAGTCGATCGCCTGCTCGTACGCGTCGCGCGCCTCCGCCACCCGCCCGAGCTTGTACTGCGCCCCGCCGATGTTCGTGAGCGGCTGCCAGGGCGCGCCGAAGGTCGGGTCGTCCACCAGCCGTCGGGCCACGACGATGGCGTCGTCGTAGCGCTCGGACTGGATGTACGCGGCCGAGAGCGAGAGCGCGGCGCCCTGGAAGTCCGGCTTCAGGACGAGCGCGCGCTCGAGCTGCTCGATCGCGTTCGGCAGCAGGCCGCGCTGGCGATACGCCTCGCCGAGCGCGTGCTTGGTGTAGGGATCGTTCGGGTTGAGCTGGTCCGCCGCCGTCAGCTCCCGGATCGCGAGCGGCGGTCGGCCGTTTCGCAGATGGTCGACGCCGAGGTCGTAGCGCGTGCGGGCCTGGTTCTTCGGGTCGGGCTTCGTCTCCGTCGGACCGGAGGGCCCGGCGCAGCCGGCGGCGAGCAGCGCGATCAGGCCGAGCGCGCTCGCCGCGCGCCGGGCTCCACGAGCCGGATGCAGGTTCGGAGACGTCATCGTTCCCTCCTTCGGGATCCGTTCAGAACGAGCCGAGCAGGCGTTGGAGCCAGGTCGCGCGCGGGCGGGCGTCGCCTCCGCCCCGGGCGCGCTTCACCAGCTGGAGTCGGGCGAGAGGCGCGCGGCCGCGCGGCGTCCGTGTCCGCCCCGCCTTCTCCGGCGTCTCGGACGCGCCCTCGCCAGCGCCGGCGCCGGCGGCCTCCGCGTCCGACGCGACCGGTGCAACCGGGGCGTCCGGCTCGCGGACGACGCGGCGGAACTTGGTGAGGGGCGGGCTCGGCAGCGTCGCGGGGGCCGCGGCCGCTGCGACCTCGGGCTCGGGCGGCGCTGCCGGAGCAGACGCCAGGGCAGTCTCTTCGCCGAGCTCGATCGTCGCCGCCTCGAGATCGATCGTGGCGTCCGTGTCGAACGAGACCGGAGGCGGCGCGGCGGCCTCCACCTCCGGCTTCGAGTCGCCGAGCGACTCGCCCGCGAGCAGCGCGTTCCAGCGCGCCGTCGCCTTCCGCCGCTTCTCGCGGTCGGCGCCCTCGAGCTCGTCGTCGTCGAACAGGAAGCCCATGCTCTCGCCGAAGGAGAGCGCCGCCTCGATCAGCGTCGGGAGGGTCTCGCTCTCCTCGCTCGAGATGTCGGGCCGGAAGACCAGGGCGGCGCCGGTGCCCTTCAGGGGGCGCACGGCCACCGAGACGCAGAGCCGCGGCAGCGCCCCGCGCTGCACCGCGATCGCGGCACGGGCGGGCGACGGCGCCGCCACGTCCGTCGCGACCACCGGCGAGTTCAAGGACATGCGCAGACTCACGAGGTCGCCCTCGGCGCAGGGCAGCGCTTCGGTTCTCTGGAAGAACATGCGGGACCGATCGGCCGACCGGGGTGTTCCCTTGAGGCAAACCCCGGCGCAGGCCGGGCTCGAAACCCGCGACGGGGCTCCGCGATCCGCGGCGTGACGCAGCGCACGACGCGGCGCCGGGGCTCTTTCGGAACCCCGCTCCGCGGATAGAATCCGCCCGAGCGCCGTTCCCCCCATCGACCCCGCCGCCGACCGGAGACCCCGAGCGCCCCTCCGCGCGCGCGCCCAGCCAGTGAGGCTTCAGTGAGCTCCAAGCACGTCGAGGAAGTCGACCGCGTCGCCATCCGCTTCTCGGGCGACTCGGGCGACGGAATGCAGCTGACCGGCACCAAGTTCACGGAGACGACGGCCCTCGCGGGCAACGACCTCTCGACCTTCCCCGACTTCCCCGCGGAGATCCGCGCCCCCGCCGGAACCCTCGCCGGCGTGTCGGGCTTCCAGGTGCACTTCGCGTCGAGCGACATCCGCACGCCTGCGGACGCGCCGGACGTGCTGGTGGCGCTGAACCCGGCGGCGCTGCGGGCGAACGTCGGCGACCTGCGGCCGAAGGGCATGCTGATCGTGAACAGCGACGCCTTCGTCGAGCGGAACCTGAAGCTCGCGGGCTACGACGCCGATCCGCTGCCGCCGCTGCGCGACCGCTTCCAGCTGATCGAGGTGCCGCTGACGCGCCTGAACCGCGAGGCGCTGAAGGACCTGAACATCTCCCAGCGCGAGGCCGACCGCTCGAAGAACTTCTTCGCCCTCGGCCTTATGTACTGGCTCTACCACCGCGACACGAAGCCGACCCTCGAGTGGATCGACGCGAAGTTCTCGGGCGACGTGCGCGAGGCGAACCGTCGCGTCCTGCTCGCGGGCCACGCCTACGGCGAGACCGCCGAGATCTTCCCGACCTCCTACGTGGTGCCCGCGGCGAAGATCGAGCCGGGCCGCTACCGCAACATCACGGGCAACCAGGCCCTCGCCTGGGGCATCGTCGCGGCCGGCGTGCAGATGAACCGCCCGATCTTCCTGGGCGCGTACCCGATCACGCCGGCAAGCGACATCCTGCACGAGCTCGCGCGCTACCGGCACTTCGGCGTGAAGACCTTCCAGGCCGAGGACGAGATCGCCGCGATCGGCGCCGCGGTCGGCGCGTCCTACGCAGGCCAGCTCGGCATCTGCACCACCAGCGGGCCGGGCTTCGTGCTGAAGCAGGAGGCCCTGAACCTCGCGGTGATGGTCGAGCTGCCGCTCGTGGTGGTGGACGTGCAGCGCGCGGGGCCGTCGACGGGCATGCCCACGAAGGTCGAGCAGGGCGACCTGCTGCTCGCGCTCTACGGCCGCAACTCCGACAGCCCCGTCGTGGTGCTCGCGCCGGCGACGCCCGGGGACTGCTTCACGATCATGCTCGAGGCCTTCCGCCTGGCCGTGAAGTACATGACGCCCGTGGTCGTGCTCTCGGACGGATTCCTCGCGAACAGCGCCGAGCCCTGGCGCATTCCCGAGGTCGCGAGCCTGCCGCGGACCGAGGTGAAGTACGCGCCGCCGGGCGCCGGCCCCTACAAGCCGTACCTGCGCGACCCCGAGACCCTGGCGCGGAGCTGGGCGATCCCCGGAACCCCGGGCCTCGAGCACCGCGTGGGCGGCCTCGAGAAGGAGGACGAGTCGGGCAACATCTCCTACAGCCCGACGAACCACGAGAAGATGGTGCGCCTGCGCGCCGAGAAGGTCGCGCGCGCGGTGCAGGACGTGCCGGCCCTCGAGCCCTTCGGTGCGTCGAAGGGCGACCTGCTGGTGATCGGCTGGGGCAGCACGCACGGCGCGATCACGACGGCGGTGGACGAGGCGCGGAACGCGGGCCTCGACGTGGCGTCGATCCACCTGCGCCACCTGAACCCGCTGCCCGCGAACCTGCCCGACGTGCTGTCGCGCTTCCGGCGCTTCCTCGTGCCGGAGCTGAACCTCGGCCATCTGTCCCTGCTGCTGCGCGGCCGCTACCTGGTCGACGCGAAGAGCCTGACCAAGGTGCAGGGCCAGCCGTTCAAGGTGAGTGAGATCCGCGCCGCGATCGAGGCGGTGCTGCGCGGCGAGGATCCGATGCAGACCGCCGCCAAGGAGACCCGCTCGTGAGCGCAGACGCCGTCGCCCCCGCCCTCGCCCGCAAGGACTTCGTCTCGGACCAGGACGTGCGCTGGTGCCCGGGCTGCGGCGACTACTCGATCCTCGCGAACGTGCAGAAGGTGATGCCGGAGCTCGGCGTCCTGCGCGAGAACGTGGTGTTCGTGTCGGGCATCGGCTGCTCGAGCCGCTTCCCCTACTACATGAACACCTACGGCTTCCACACCATCCACGGCCGCGCGCCGAGCTTCGCCACCGGCATCAAGGCGAGCCGGCCCGAGCTCTCGGTCTGGGTCGTCACGGGCGACGGCGACGGCCTCTCGATCGGCGGCAACCACCTGCTGCACACGATCCGGCGCAACGTCGACCTCCAGATCCTGCTCTTCAACAACCGGATCTACGGCCTCACCAAGGGCCAGTACTCGCCGACCTCGCGCCTCGGCGCGAAGTCGAAGTCGACGCCCACGGGCTCCCTCGACCATCCGATCGACCCGCTGAGCTTCGCCCTCGGCGCGGGCGCCACCTTCGTGGCGCGCACCGTCGACGTCGACGCCAAGCACCTGCAGGAGATCCTGCACCGCGCCCACGCCCACAAGGGCACGGCGTTCGTCGAGATCCTCCAGAACTGCCCGGTGTACAACGACAACGAGTGGGGCGAGATCGAGGACCGCGCGACGCGCGCCGAGGCGGCGCTGGTGCTCGAGCACGGCAAGCCGCTCGTGTTCGGCCCGAAGGGCGCGCGCCGCGGCATCCGGATCGAGCGGGGCATCCCCTCGATCGTGTCCCTCGGCGACGACGAGGACGCGGTGGCGAAGGGCGTGGTGGTGCACGACGAGCGCTACGAGACGCCGGCCTACGCCTTCGCGCTGGCGAGCCTGCAGCGGCCGGCCTTCCCGCTGCCCGTCGGCGTGTTCCGCGCGGTCGAGAAGCCGAGCTACGACGCGCAGCTCGCGTCCGCCGTGGACGAGGCGATCGCGAAGCGCGGCCCCGGCGACCTCGCGGCGCTGCTCCAGTCCGGCGACACCTGGACCGTCGGGTCCTGACGCGCCGCGCGGCGCCGAGCCTTCGCACGGCGCCGAGGCTCAGCGCAGGGGCGTCGCCGAAGCGGTGATCCGCGCCGCGTGCTCGTTCATGCGCTTCGCGTAGCGCTCGACCACCTTCACCGCGCGCTGGCGCTGGAGCCGGCTTGCGAGCCACGAGGGCACGCCCTCGCCGGGATCGACCTCGGCCCGGTACTCGAGGCGCGACCCGAGCGCGCCGGCGACCGGCTCGATCCGCCAGGCGCCCTCGAGCACGGCGAGGCGCGCCGTGCGCCGCGAAGCCGGCAGCGGCACGTCGTCATCGAGCGCGAAGTGGAGCTCGCGCGCGCCGCTCGTCGGGTCCACGTGTCGCGAGATCCGGACCACGTAGGCGCGATCGCGCACCCAGGGGACGGCGACGCGGCCGTAGACGAGCCGCTCGCTCTCGGTCTCGCGCAGCACCTTCGACTCCACGAGGTCGTCCACGAACGGGCGCTCGTCGCGCGCCTCCCACAGCACGTCGAGGGCGAGATCGGGGGAAACGTCGACGCGGCGTGAGATCCGCACCTGGTCGCAGGCCGAGCGGCGGCCGGGCCGGCGCTCGACGCGCAAGCCGTGTTCCTCGCGCACGGTCTCCCAGCCGTCGTCCGACGCCCGCGCCGCTGCGCCGACGAGGACGTGCGCCGCGGCGCCCGACAGGGCGAGGCCGATCGCGAGCGCGACGATCGATCGGACGAGCCCGGCGAGCGTGCCCGGCCGGGTGCTGGGTTGCATGGCGGCCTCCGCGGGTCGGATCGGGCGACCACGTGGCTGGCTTGAGGCAGCCCGTCAGGTCGGAGTGGAACCTTCCGCATCGACCATGCGATAGATCGCCGGGATCTGGTTCGGGCCCTCGACGCAGACCCCGAGATCCTCGATCAGGCCGTCGTGGATGTCGTAGATCCAGCCTTGCACCGAGACCGGCTGCCCGCGGTCCCAGGCGTTCTGCACGATCGTGGTGTGGGCGACGTTCGCGACCTGCTGCTTCACGTGCAGCCGGCACATCAGGCGTTGCTTCGTGACCGGATCCGCGACGCGCGCGAGCGCCGCCTCGTTTGCCCGGTACACGTCCTTGATCGCGCGCAGCCAGTTGTCGATCAGGCCGAACTGCTTGTTCTCCATGGCGGTGAGCACGCCTCCACAGCCGTAGTGCCCCATCACGATGACGTGCCGCACCTCGAGCACCTCGAGCGCGTACTGCAGCACCGAGAGGAAGTTCAGGTCGGTGTGGATCACGACGTTCGCGACGTTGCGATGGACGAAGACCTCGCCGGGCTGGAGGCCGACGATCTGGTTCGCCGGCACGCGGCTGTCGGAGCAGCCGATCCAGAGGAAGGCCGGCCGTTGCTGGTGCGCGAGCCGCTCGAAGAAGGCGGGGTCGGCGTCCTTGACGCCGGCGGCCCATGCGCGGTTGTTGTCCAGCAGCCTCTGACGCGGGTCCATCGAGGCGACTGTACGCGCCCGCGCGTGTCCGCACCACGGTCGCCACGACGCGGCGAGCACGCCCCGCCCCGGCTGGCCGAACGACGCGTGATGGATAGAGTGGGCCCTCCACCGCCACGAGGAGGATCCGATGCCCGAGTTCCACAAAGCCGAGCGCGATGGCCGCCTCCTCGTCGTGACGATCGACCGACCCGCCGTGATGAACGCGATCCACCCCACCGCGAGCCGCGAGATGGCCGAGACCTGGGACGCCTTCGAGCGCGACGACGAGCTCTGGGTCGCGATCGTGACGGGCGCCGGCGACAAGGCCTTCTGCGCCGGCAACGATCTCAAGGCCCAGGCCGCGGGCGGCCGCCCCGACACGCCGCCCTCGGGCTTCGGCGGCATCACGGCGCGCTACGAGATGGTGAAGCCGGTGATCGCCGCGGTGAACGGCGTCGCGATGGGCGGCGGCTTCGAGATCGCCCTCGCCTGCGACGTGATCGTCGCCTCCGAGCGCGCGGTCTTCGCGCTGCCGGAGCCGCGCGTCGGCATGGCGGCCCTGGCGGGCGGCGTCCATCGCCTGCCGCGCCAGATCGGCCTCAAGAACGCCATGGGCATGCTGCTCACCGGCCGGCGCGTCGACGCGCGAGAAGGCCATCGCCTCGGCTTCGTGAACGAGGTCGTGCCCCCGGCGGAGCTCATGCCCACGGCGCGGCGCTGGGCCGCGGAGATCCTCGAGTGCGCGCCGCTCTCGGTGCGCGCGACCAAGGAGGCCGCGATGCTCGGCCTCGACGCCCCGAGCCTGCGCGCGGCCGCCGAGACGCGCTACGAGCAGCAGATGAAGCTCGTGAAGAGCGAGGACTGGGTCGAAGGGCCCCTCGCCTTCGCGCAGAAGCGCAAGCCCGACTGGAAGGGCAAGTAGGCTGGAAGCCCCCGCGCGCCAGCCGCGCGACGTCCTCCTCGATTCGACGGCGTGCTCGCCGGCGAGCGACGTTCGCCTCGCCTCGTCCCTGTTCTCGCCGGCGCGCGACGTCCGCCTCGTCTCGTCGCTGTTCCTGCGTGCGCTCGGCGTCGCGAGCCTGTGTGCGTTCGGCTCGCTCGCCGTGCAGCTCGACGGCCTGATCGGATCGCGCGGGGTCGTGCCTGCAGCCGAGCTGCTCGCGGTCGCACGCGAGCGGCTCGGCGGCGACGCCATCCTGCGTCTCCCGACGCTGCTCTGGCTGGCGCCCTCGGACGCGGGTCTGCGAGCGCTCGCGGGCCTCGGCATCGCAGCGTCGCTGCTCCTCGTCGCAGGCCGCCTGCGCCGCGCTGCGCTGCTCGCCGCCTGGACGAGCTACCTGTCGCTGTGTGCGGTGGGCGACGTCTTCCTCTCCTATCAATGGGACGCGCTGCTGCTCGAGGCCCTGGCGCTCGGCCTGTTCGCGACCGCGCGCGACGCGCGCCTCGCGCGCCGCGGGATCTGGCTGCCCCGGCTGCTGCTCGCGAAGCTCATGCTGCTCTCGGGCCTGGTGAAGCTCCTCTCGGGCGATCCGGCGTGGCGCGACGGCACGGCCCTCGGCTTCCACTGGTGGACGCAGCCGCTCCCCTCCTGGACGAGCGCGCTCGCAGCGCGCCTCGGGCCCGGCGCCGACGCCTTCGCGACCTTCGCCACGCTGGCGATCGAGCTCGGCGGCTCCGTCGCGCTGCTCGGTCCGCGGCCGGTCCGCCTCGCCGCCTGCGGCGCCTTCGTGCTGCTGCAGCTCTCGATCGCGGCGACCGGGAGCTACGGCTTCTTCAATCTCCTCACCCTCGCGCTCTGCCTCACGCTGCTCGACGACGACGCCCTGCGCGCCCTCGCGCCGACGCCGGTCCGCACGCGCCTCGTCTCCGCGCACGGCGGCGCCGCGGCGTCTGCCGCACGGCGGAGCCTCTTCCTCGGGGCCGCCGGCGTCGCCCTCGCCTGCTCGCTTCTCGCCGGCACGCGCGGACTGATTCCCGCCGGCGCGCTCCGCGATGCAGCCGACGCCGTCCTCCGCCCGCTCGCGCCGCTCCGCACCTGGAACGCCTACGGCCTGTTCGCGGTGATGACGAAGCAGCGCGACGAGATCACGCTCGAGGGCAGCCCCGACGGCGTCGCCTGGCGCCCCTACGTCTTCCGCTGGAAGCCGGGCCCCGTCGAGAGCGCTCCGGCGTTCTCGACGCCGCACCTGCCGCGTCTCGACTGGCAGATGTGGTTTGCCGCGCTCGGCGCCTGCCCCGAGCAGCGCTGGCTCCACGCGCTCTTCGTGCGGCTGCTCGAGGGCGCGCCCGACGTCGAGGCGCTCTTCGCCGGGAATCCGTTCCCCGGCGCACCGCCGCGCGCGCTGCGCGCGACGATCGCGCCGTACCGCTTCGCGGACGCCGCGGCCCGCGCGCGCGGCGACTTCTGGCTGCGCGGGGAGAGCCGGCCCTACTGCGCGCCGGTCGCGCTCGTCGGCGGCCGGCTCGTGCTCGCCGAGCCCGACTGACCCGCCGCGGCGTTCCGACGCAAGCTCGTGTCGATCACTGCGCCGCGCTCGGGGCCGCCCCTTCCCCGCGCTCCGCGGTCCAGCGCGCGACCACGTCGTCGAGCACTCCGAGCGGCAGGGCGCCCTGCCCGAGCACGACGTCGTGGAAGGCGCGCAGGTCGAAGCGCTCGCCGAGCGCCGCTTGCGCGCGCGCGCGGAGCCGCAGGATCTCGAGCTGCCCGACCTTGTAGGCGCAGGCCTGGCCCGGCGACACGATGTAGCGCTCGATCTCGGCGACGACGTCCGTCTCGGGCATGCCGGTCGCCGAGCGCATGGTCTCGATCGCCTCCGCGCGCGTCCAGCGCTTGGCGTGGATTCCCGTGTCCACCACCAGGCGCACGGCGCGGAAGTTCTCGGCGACGAGCGCGCCGAGGCGGTCCATGCGCGTCGGATGGAAGCCCTGCTCGAGGGCAAGGCGCTCTGCGTAGAGCGCCCAGCCCTCGATGAACGCCGTGAACGGGATGATGCGACGGAAGAACGGCGCCCCCTGCATCTCGAAGGAGAGCGCGACCTGCAGGTGATGGCCCGGGATCGCCTCGTGGTAGGCGAGGGTGCGCATGCCGAAGGTCGGAACCTCCCGCACCGAGCGCAGGTTCACGAAGAAGGTGCCGGGGCGTACACCGTCGAAGGACGGCGGGTGGTAGTAGGCGCCCGCCGAGCCCTCCTCCTTGAACGGCGGCACCCGCTCCACCACGAGCGGCGCCTTCGGGAGCCGACCGAAGAGGGCGGGGAGGCGCGGCCGGGCGTCGTCCACGATCGCCGTGTAGTCCGCGAGGATCCGCGAGCGGCCGGAATCGTCGTCCGGATACAGGAAGCGTGGGTCGGCGTGGAGGCGTCGCAGCGTGGCGCCGAGATCGTGGGCGTCGATGCCCTCGGCGGCGAGCAGCGCGCGCATCTCGCCGGCGAGGCGCGCCACCTCGCGCAGCCCGATCTCGTGGACCTGCTCGGGCGAGAGCTCCGTCGTGGTGTGGAGGCGCAGGGCCCAGCGGTAGTACGCGTCGCCGTCGGGAAGCTTCCAGACGCCGTCGTCGTCCGTCGCGCGCGCCTCCTGCGCCGCGAGCAGCGCGTCGAGGCGCGCGTAGCCCGGACGGACGCTGCGCACGATCTCGTCCTCGGCGGCCTGCACCAGGGCGTCGCGCCGCGCGGGGCTCACGTCGGGAAGCCGCGCCAGGTCGTCTCGCAGCTTCGCGACCAGGGGATGCGCGGCGGGCGCGGGCGCCACGAGCTCCGCGATCTGGGCCCGCGACTTCGCGAGCACGAAGCGCGGCGGCACCACGCCGCGGTCTTCGCGGAACCGGACGCGCTCGCCGATCTGGTCCAGTGCGACGTCGACGCCGGCGAGGCGCCGCACGTAGTTGCGGGCGTCGCGCTCCGAAGCGATGGGATGGAAGTTCAGCAAGAAGTCGGGCAGCGCGCTCTGGAGCCCGTCGAGCTGCTCCACCGGATAGCCGTGGTACGCGAAGGGCTCGCCGGCCTCGAGCGTCTCCAGGTACCAGGCGAGGATCCGGGCGGAGAGCCGCTGTTCGGGCGTGAGCGACGCATCCTCGTAGCGGCGGAGCGTCGCGAGCGTGCGTCGCGCCTGCGCCCGGTCGCGATCCTCCTGCGCGACGGAGAAATCCTCGAGCTCGTCGGAGTACCAGTCGAGGCCGTAGGGCTCGAGCACGCGTGCATACGAGAGCGCCATCGGGTGCGGCAGCGCCGCCTCGGCCAGGGCGCGCAGGAAGAAGTGGTCGATCGACCAGGGCGTGCCCCAGAGCGTCGGCACCAGGAACACGGCGACGGGGACGGCCACGGCGGCGAGGAAGAGGAGGAGGCGGCGCAGCATCCGCGGAGTGTAGGGGCGTAGAGGTCGGACGGGACCCGGCGAGGCAGCGGCGGCGCCAGCGCCGCTCGAGACGCTCGCGACGTGACCTCGAGGCGCTCGGCCGCGCGCGAGACGCCCGGGTCCGGGCCCGCCCTTGCCGTTTCTGGACCACGGTCTACTTTTGGACCGTGCCCGCCGCCGCCCCCCTCGTCCCGGTCGATCGACCCCTCCGCAAGAAGGAGCGGACCCGCCGCGACATCTACGCGGCGGCGATGACGCTGTTCGCGAAGCGCGGCTTCGAGCACGTAACGATCGAGCAGATCTGCGACGCCGCGGGCATCGCGAAGGCGACCTTCTTCACGCATTTCCCGACGAAGTCGGCCCTGCTCTTCGAGTTCCACCGTCTGCTCGCCGCCGAGCTCGCGGCCCAGCTGGCGGGGCCGCGCGAGAGCGCCGCCCTCGAGTTCCGGCGCATGGTCGACCTCTTCGCGGCGCGCTGGCTGCCCCAGGCCGAGGTCATGGGCGCGATGCTGCGCGAGTTCCTCGCGACGCCGGCCCTGATCCCGGCCGCCGAGGACGAGGCCCGCGACCTGCGACAGCTGATCGAGGGCGTCGTGCGCCACGGTCAGGCGCGGGGCGAGTTCTCCCGCGCCGTCTCGCCTCGCCTCGCGAGCACGATCTTCTTCGCCACGGCCGCCGCGATCCTCTCGGGCCACGTCTTCCAGGAGGGCGAGGCGACCGCCGAGGAGGTCCGCGAGCAGTTCCTCTCCGCGCTTCTGCACGGGCTCGGCGCGAAGCCCGAGAGCCCCGCGCCCGTCAGGCCCGCATCACGCACCGCATCCCGCACCGCACCCACGAACAGGAGATCGCGACGATGACCGCCCTGCCCCCGCGCCTGCGCTTCGGAATCTTCCTCGCGCCGTTCCATCCGATCGGCGAGAACCCCACCGCAGCCCTGCGCCGCGACTTCGAGCTCGTGGAGTGGCTCGACCAGCTCGGCTACGACGAGGCCTGGATCGGCGAGCACCACTCCGGTGGCTACGAGATCATCGCCTCGCCGGAGCTCTTCATCGCCGCCGCGGCCGAGCGCACCAAGCACATCAAGCTCGGAACCGGCGTCTCCTCGCTGCCCTATCACCACCCGCTGATGCTCGCCGACCGCATCATGCAGCTCGACCACCAGACCCAGGGTCGCGTGATGTTCGGCGTCGGCCCGGGCGCGCTGCCGAGCGACGCCTTCATGATGGGCATCGAGGTCGCGCGCCAGCGCGACATGATGGACGAGGCGATCGGCGTGCTCGTGCCGCTGCTCCGCGGCGAGACCGTGACGCACGAGTCCGACTGGTTCGAGCTCAAGGAGGCGCGCCTCCAGCTCCTGCCCTACACGCGCCCCCACGTCGAGTTCTGCGTCGCCTCCCAGGTGTCGCCGGCCGGCGCGCGCGCCGCGGGCAAGCACGGCCTCGGCCTGCTCTCGATCGGCGCCACCACCACCGGCGGCTTCAACGCCCTCGCCACCAACTGGCAGATCTGCGAGGAGCGCGCCGCCGAGTTCGGCCAGACCGTGGACCGCGAGGCGTGGCGCCTGGTGGCGCCGATGCACATCGCCGAGACCCGCGAGAAGGCGCGCGAGAACGTGCGCTTCGGTCTCGCGAACTGGCTGCTCTACTTCCAGGAGGTGGCGGCGCTCCCGCTCGCTCCGCCGGGCAACGTCGACGACGCGATCGACGCCCTGATCAACTCGGGCCTCGCCGTGATCGGCGACCCCGACGACGCGATCGCACAGCTCGAGCGGCTCGAGAAGCAGAGCGGCGGCTACGGCTGCTTCCTGCAGATGGCCCACAACTGGGCCGACTTCGCGCAGACGAAGCGCAGCTACGAGCTGATCGCACGCTACGTGATGCCGCGCTTCCAGGGCAGCAACCGCGGCCGGCAGGCGAGCATGGACTGGGCGGCGAAGAACCGTCCGACGTTCATCGGCGCCGTCGGGGCGGCGATCATGAGCGAGATGCAGAAGCACGCCCAGGAGAAGCAGGCCAAGGCCCAGAAGCCGAACGCGGCCTGAGACGGAGATCAGCACGATGCCCGCCCAGCAGAAGACCGTGATCGTGATCGGAGGCAGCGTCGCCGGCCTGGCCACGGCGCTCGCCCTGGCGCCGCTCGGCCATCGCGTGACGATCCTCGAGCGCGACGCCACGCCGCTGCCCGAGACCGCCGTCGAAGCCTTCGAGAAGTGGAACCGGCGGGGCTCGCCGCAGGTCCGACACTCCCACGCGTTCCTGGCGCGGCTGGTGAAGATCGTGCGGGAGCGGGCCCCGGGCCTCCTCGACGACTTCCTCGCGAGCGGCGCCGAGCTGATGCGCTTCGAGGACCTGACGCGCCCGACGATGCCGAACGCCGAGTACCTGCCCGAGGACGCCGAGATCGCGATGCTCGCGTGCCGGCGCCTCACCTTCGAGTGGGTGCTGCGCAAGCACATCCTCGGCCGCGGCATGGCGGCGCTGCGCGACGGCGTCGAGGTGCTCGGGCTCCTCGGCCACGCGGGCGCAGGCGGCGCACCGGCGCGCGTGACGGGCGTGCGGGTGCGAGGGCCGGCGGGCGACGAGACGCTCGAGGCCGATCTCGTGGTCGACGCCTCGGGCCGCCGCTCGCCCCTCGCGCGCTGGCTCGAGGACCTCGGCGCCGAGCCCTGGCCCGAGGAGTCCGAGCCCTGCGGAATCTTCTACAGTTCCCGCTTCTACCGCCTGCGCGACGGCGTGAAGCCGCCCTTCACGGCGGGCTTCCAGGGCGCGGATCTCGGCTACGTGAAGTGCGGCGTGTTCCCCGGCGACGGGCGCATCTTCTCGATCACGCTCGCGGCGAACCCCGAGGACGAGAGCCTCTCGGCGCTCCAGCGCGAGGGCGCCTTCGACCGCACCGCGGCGGCGCTGAAGGCGACGCAGAGCTGGGTCGACCCCGCGATCTCGGAGCCGATCTCCCGCGTCCACGGCATGTCCGACCTGCGCAACACGCGGCGCTTCCCGATGCGGGACGGCGAGCCGCGCACGCTCGGCGTGATCGCCGTCGGCGACGCCCTGATCCACTCGAATCCCCTGAACGGGCGCGGCTGCACGCTCGCCTTCATCTCCGCCTACGAGCTCGCCGACGCGCTGGCCGCCCATCCCGACGACCTGCGCGCCCTCGCGATCGACGTCGCGGCGCGGGTCGAGCGCGAGGTGGTGCCCTGGTACGAGTCGACGCGGATCCAGGACCGGGACGCGATCGAGGTCGGCGAGGCCCAGCGGCGCGGCGAGAACCCCTTCGCCCTGAAGCGCAGCGACGGCACGAACGACCCGAAGGCCTACATGCGCTCGCTGCTCCGCGACGGCCTGATCCCCGCCCTGGTCGAGGACATCGTCGTGGCGCGCGCCTTCATGCGGGTCGGCAACATGCTCGAGCCGCCCGCGAACCTGATGGCGCGACCCGACGTCCTCCAGCGCGTGCTCGCCTCCCACGCCCGCCGCGACCAGCGCGACCCGCTGGTCCACGGCCCGGGCCGGAGCGAGCTGATCGAGCTGCTCCAGCGCGCCGCCTAGGATCATGAAGTCGCGTCCCCTGCCCGCCTGGTTCGACGACGCGAAGCTCGGCGTCCTGATCCACTGGGGACCCTACACCGTGCCGGCCTGGGCCGAGCCCAGCGGCAACTTCCACGACGTCTCGCGCGCCCACGGCTGGGAGCACTGGTTCCGCCACAACGCCTATCCCGAGTGGTACTGGAGCACGATCTCGATCGAGGACAGCCCCGCCCGCGCGCACCACGACGCGACCTACGGCGCCGACTTCCCCTACGAGCGCTTCGCGCCGCTCTTCGAGGACGCCGCCGCGGCCTGGCGACCCGACGCCTGGGCCGAGCTCTTCGCGCAGGCCGGCATGCGCTACGCGGTCCTCGTCACGAAGCACCACGATGGCTGGTGCCTGTGGCCGAGCCGCGTGGCGCATCCGACGCGGCCCGGCTGGCACGCGCAGCGGCGCGACTACGTCGCGGAGTTCGCCCGGGCGATGCGCGCGCGCGGCCTCGACCTCGGCCTCTACTACTCCGGCGGCCTCGACTGGACCTTCTCGCCGCCGCCGATCCGCGACCTGCGCGGCATGGGGACGAACATCCCCCAGACCCCGGAGTACCTGGCCTACGCGCAGGACCAGATCGGCGAGCTCGTGGCGCGCTTCGCACCGCGCGTGCTCTGGAACGACATCGGCTGGCCGAAGGCCGGCGACCCCCAGGAGGTGATCGCGGCGTACTACGCCGCCGTGCCCGACGGCGTGGTCAACGACCGCTTCCGCTGGAACGACCCCTCGATCGCGGACTTCACGACTCCCGAGTACACGGTGCTCGAGAGCGCGCCCGCGAAGAAGTGGGAGGCGACGCGCGGCCTCTCCCTCGCCTTCGGCTACAACGCGAACGAAGGCCCCGAGCACACGCTGTCGAGCGCGGCGCTGATCGCGCTGCTGGTGGACGTCGTGAGCAAGGGCGGGAACCTGCTGCTCGGCGTCGGCCCGCGCGCGGACGGCTCGATCCCCGAGCTCCAGCGCGAGCGGCTCGAGGCGCTCGGCGCCTGGCTGCGGGCGAACGGCGAGGCGATCTACGGCACGCGTCCCTGCGCGGTCGCGGAGGCGACGTCACCGGAAGGCGTCGCCCTGCGCTTCACGCGCAAGGGGAACGTGACGTTCGCGATCGCGCTCGGCGCGCGCCCGGGCGCGACGCTCTCGCTGCCGGCCCACCTGGCGCCGGGCGCCCTGCGCGTGCGCCGCCTCGACGACGGACGCCCGCTCGCGTCGGCGCGGAGCGCGGACGGGCTCGCGATCCGCCTCGATCCGGCGGCGGCCCCGTCCGCGGCCGTCGCGCTCGCGCTCTCGCCCGCCTGAGCCGCCCTACGACACCCACTTCCGCAGCGGCGTGCCCCAGAGGAAGCGCATGAACTTCTGCATCCCGGCGTCCTTCGCGGCGCTGTAGGGGAAGTGGCTCGCGGTCTGGCGGCCGCCCATGCGATCGACCAGCACCGCCTGGACGTGGCAGTAGCCGAGCAGGCTCTCGGGCCCGTTCACGAAGCCGACGCCGCTCTCCTTGCGACCGCCGAAGGGCGCCTCGAGGGCGCCGTAGGTCATCGTCATGTCGTTCACGCACACGCTGCCCGACTCGATGCGGGTCGCGAGCGCCAGGCCCTTCGCGCCGTCGCGGGTCCAGACCGTCGCGCCGAGCCCGTAGCGGCAGTCGTTCGCGAGGCGCAGGGCCTCCTCCTCGTCGCGCACGCGCACGATCGGGAGAACGGGCCCGAACGTCTCCTCGCGCAGGATCGCCATGTCGTGGTGGACGTCGACGAGCACGGTGGGCTCGAAGTAGAGGCCCGGCAGCGCCGGATTCCGGCGGCCGCCGGTCAGCACCTTGGCGCCCTTCGCGACGGCGTCGGCGACGTGCTGCTCCACGATCTCGAGCTGGCGCGGCCAGATCATGGGGCCGATCTCGAACTCGCCGCTCGCGCCCTGCCGCAGCGCCTTCGTGCGCTCGACCACGCGCCGCACGAACTCGTCGTAGGCGGCGTCGACCACGTACACGCGCTCGGTGCTGAAGCAGATCTGGCCCGCGTTGAAGAACGCGCCAGCGAGGGCGCCGCCGGCCGCGCGGTCGAGGTCGGCGTCGGCGCAGACGATCATCGGGTCCTTGCCGCCGAGCTCGAGGGTGCAGGGCACGAGTCGGCGCGCGCACGACTCGCCGACCTTGCGTCCCGTCGAGACGCTTCCCGTGAAGCTGACCTTGTCGACGCCCGACTCGACCAGCGCCGCGCCCGTCTCGCCATCGCCGAGCAGCACGTGCAGCACGCCGTCGGGCAGCCCCGCCTCCGCGAACAGCTTGCCCACGAGCTCGCCCGAGCGCGGCGTGACCTCGCTCGGCTTCAGCAGGACCGCGTTTCCGGCCACCACGGCCTGGATCACGGGATTCACCGAGAGGACGAAGGGACCGTTCCAGGGGCTGATCACGCCGACCACGCCGAGCGGGCGCGGCACCAGGCGCAGCGACTTCGCGAGGGCGAGGACGCCGTGGAGGCGCTGCTTGCGCGGCTTCAGCATGCGCTCGGCGCGCTTCGCGAAATGCGCGAGGGAGTCGCAGGCCGCGAACATCTCGATCATCAGCGCGTCGGTCCGGGGCTTCCCGGACTCGCGCTGGACCACCGCGATGTACTCGTCCATGCGGGCGAGGAGCACGTCGAGGGCGCGCCAGAGCACCTTGGCGCGCTCGGCGACGGGCGTCGCGGCCCACGCGACCTGGGCCTTCCGGGCGCGAGCGAGGGCGGCCGCAACGTCCGCGGCGTTCGCGACCTCGATCTCGTCGATCGGCTCGAGGGTCGCCGGGCTCGCGAGGCGGAGCCTGCGACGGGCGCCGGCCGGGAGCTCGGCGGCGGGGACGGGCGTGACGATCGCCATGGGACCTCCCCGCGGCCGGGGCCGCGGTCCGGAAAATCTGAAACATGTTATAAATCGAGGCGACCCCGCGCCACGCCGGCCGGGGCGCGCAGCGACGCGGAGGATCCCATGGCCGATCGCAGCTACACGATCCAGGGGCGGACGGTCACGCTGCCGTGCGTGGTGCGCGACGCCGCCTCCGGCGCCGCGACCTTCCTGGTGCCGAGCGCCGTCGCGCGCCGCTGGCTGCCCGATCCCGCCCTCGACGTGGCGGAGCTCCTGCCGGGTCGCGCGCTCTTCTCGCTCGCCTGCATCGACTACCGCGACAACGACCTCGGCGACTACGGCGAGATCTCGCTCGCGCTCTTCGTGCGCGAGCGCCGCGCGCGGCGGGGCGTTCCGTACCTCGGCACGGTGCTCGACCTCGTGCGCAACCGGCTCGCGACGTACATCCACCGGCTGCCCGTCAACCAGTCGTTCACCTGCGAGGCAGGGCGCGCGATCTGGGGCTTCCCGAAGACGGTGGACGAGATCGCCTGGCAGCACGGCGCGACGAGCTCGCGCTGCACCTGGCGGAAGGACGGCGGCCACGTGCTCACCGCCAGCTTCCCCCGCGGCGGCGCGAAGACCCTCCCGGACGCGACGATGCGCACCTTCACCAAGCTCGGGGGCGCGCTCCACGAGACCGCCTTCGTCTCCGGCGCCGAAGGCTTCGGCGTGCGCCTGGGAGGCGCCACCCTCACCCTCGGCGAGCACCCGATCGCCGACGAGCTGCGCGCCCTCGGCCTGCCGAAGCGCCCGCTGCTCGTCACGTGGATGGAGCACATGCACGGCCGCTTCGAGGCGCCGCGGAAGCTCTAGTCGGGCGTCGGCCCGTCCGCGTTCAGCACGTTCAGCCGCGCGCCCGTCGTGTGCTCGAGCACCGCCGCGTCCGTCACCAGCAACGTCGTCCCGGGCGCGAGCAGCTCGTAGACCTGCCTGCCGAACGGCGCCGGGAGCGAGATCCGGTCGGCGTTCTTCGGATCGAGGGGCCGCGTGTCCTCGCCCGCGTGATCCGGGATGCCGACGGCGATCCAGCGCTTACCCGGCTCCGACGGATCGAACGGGTTCGGGCCCTTCCCCTCTCCGTCCATCAGCAGGAAGGCATGGGTCCCGAGGGGCATCGCGGGATCGCGCAGCGTGATCTTCGCGCGCCCGATCTCGACGCCGTTCCGGAATACGATTGCGCGCCGGTCCGCGCCGCTCATCAGGATCGAGAGCGGACCCTCCAGCGACTTCTCCGGCTGCCAGCGCTGCTCTTCCGCCGCGGAGAGTCGCGGCGGCTCATCCTCCGCGCCCGTCGACGCGTCGACCGGCGCGATGGCCGCAGGATGGACCACGTCCTGCGGCGCCTCGTGCTCGTCGGCGATCACGACCGTCATCCCCATCGGCGAGATCTGAAAGAGCTGGCGCGCGAACTCGGACGGCAGGTGGACGCAGCCGTGAGACGACGGGTAGCCGGGAAGACCGCCAGCGTGCAGCGCGACGCCGTCCCAGGTGAGGCGTTCGGAATACGGCATCGCGGCGTTGTTGTAGGTCTTCGAGTGGTGGTCCTTGTCCTTCTGGAGCACCACGAAGACGCCGGTCGGCGTGCGATGACCGGGCTTGCCCGTGCTCGTCGTCGAGACGCCGATTCGGATCCCGTTCCGATACACGTACGCGCGTTGCTCGGCGAGGCTCACCACGATCACGATCGGGCCCGACGGCACGGCGTCGCCTTCCCACACGAACTGGCCCGGCTGCAGGGCGGCCGGATCCGCATCGGCGGGCTCCGACGTCTTCGCTCCCCAGAACGGAGCCGCCAGCGCGAGGTCGGCGAGCACGACCGCGGCGATCGAGGCGAGCAGCAGACGTCGCATGGGGGCCTCCTGGGTGATGGCGACCGACTGTGGCAGATCGGGATGAACGCGGGAAGCGTCCTTCCCGCGGGTTCTCGTTCCCCCGCCGCGCGGATGCGAGTTAGAGTCGAGGCGACGGCGCGCCCCGACGCGCCGGATCGCGAGGCGTCCATGTCGCGAAACGCGATCCTCCGCCCGGGTCGGCACCGCCTTCCCGGTCTCGTGGCCTCGGGCCTCCTGGCCGCGGTGTTCGGGCTCTGGCTCGGCGACGCCGTGACGTTGCGCTGGCTCGGCGACGCCGGCGGCGCCGCCGGCGTGCTGGTGCGCGCCGCGATGATCGGAGTCGCCGCGCTCGCGTGGTCGACCTGGGCGCGCCGAGGCCCGCGGCCCGAGCCCCTCGTCGCCCGCGGACCGCTCGACTCGAAGGACGAGCGCACGCTCGGCGACTTCATCCTCGCGAACGCCGCCGACGGCGTGCTGGTCTGGGACCAGGGCGGTGAGATCGGCTACGCGAGCCCCTCCGCCGAGCGCCTCTTCGGTCGCCGCGCGGAGGATCTCGTCGGGCGCCCGCTCGCGCGCGTCCTCGCCGACCCCGAGGCCGCGCGGGACGCGATCGCCGAGGCGGTGCGGAGCGGCGGCGTGGCGTCCCTCGAAGGCCTGCGGCGCGACGGCTCGCGCTTCCCGCTCGAGCTGGTCGCGACGCCCGCGCGCCTGCGCGACGCCGAGGCGTGCATCGGCGTATTCCGGGACGGCAGCGACCGCCTGCGCGCCGAGCGCGCGATCCAGCGCTCGGAGAGCGTGCGCGATCTGATCGATCACGTCGCGGACGCGGTCCTCGTGCACCGCGGCGGTCGCATCCTCTACGCGAATCGCGCGGCGAGTGAGGTTCTCGGCTACAGCAAACCGGAAGAGCTGATCGGCGCCTCGGTGCTCGAGCACGTCGTGCCCGAGCGGCGCGCCGGGGTCGTGGCGCGGATCCAGGAGGCTCAGCGGACCGGGCGCCCCGCGCCGGTGGTGGAGGAGCAGTTCCTGCGCCTGGACGGCAGCGTCGTGAACGTCGACGTGACGGGGCTGCCGATGCTCTTCGACGGCGAGCCCGCGATCGCGGTGCTCGCTCGCGACCTCGGGCAGCAGCGCGCGCTGCTCGCGCGCGTCGCGCACGCCGACCGCCTGACCAGCGTCGGAACCCTCGCTGCGGGCGTGGCCCACGGCATCAACAACCCGCTGACCTACGTGATCGCGAACCTCTCCTACGCCGTGGACGAGCTCGACGGGCGCCTCGCGACCGGCGGCGACGACGGCCTCGCCGAGCTCCGGCTCGTGCTCGACCAGGCGCGCGAGGGCGCCGAACGCATCCGCGACCTGGTGCGCGACCTCGTCACCTTCTCGGGCCACGAGGTCACCGAGCGTATGCCGGTCGACCTGCACGCGGTGCTCGAGTCGGCGCTGCAGCTCGGCTCGAACGAGATCCGGCACCGCGCCCACGTCGAGCGCGACTTCGAGCCGGTGCCGCAGGTCGCCGGCAATCCGGCCGATCTCGCCCACGCGTTCCTGAACCTGCTGCTGAACGCGGCCGAAGCGATCCCGGAGGGCGACGCCGAGCACGCGACGATCCGCGTCGCGACCGCGACGGACGACGCGGGGCGCGCCGTGATCGAGCTCCGGGACAGCGGCTGTGGCATCCCCGAAGAGCGTCTCGAACGCGTGTTCGAGCCCTTCTTCACCACGAAGCCCGTCGGCACCGGCACGGGGCTCGGGCTCCCGATCGCGCGCGGGATCGTGACGGCGCTCGGCGGCGAGATCGTGCTCCAAAGCACGGTCGGTCATGGCACGTCGGTGCGCGTCCTGCTCCCGCCGGCAGCCCTCGGCGACGCCGCCCAGGTCGAGCGCGCGCCCGTGTCGGCCGCGCGCTCCGGGCGGCCACGGCTGCTCGTCGTCGACGACGAGCCGGCCGTGCGCTCGCTGCTGTGCCGCATGCTGCGCAAGGAGTTCGAGATCGAGGAGGCCTCGGGCGGGCGCGAGGCCCTGGAACGCCTCGCCGCCGGCGAGCGCTTCGACGCGATCCTGTGCGACCTGCTGATGCCGCGCATGACGGGCATGGATCTCTTCGAGCGCCTCGCCACGACCGACCGCGAGCACGCACGACGCATGGTCTTCCTGACGGGGGGCGCGTTCACGCCGCGGGCCCGCGTCTTCCTCGAGACCGTGCCGAACCCGCGCCTCGAGAAGCCGATGCGGCGCGAGGACCTGCGCGCGGTCCTCGACGAGATGCTTCGGAGCTAGGCGCGCTCGAGGCGCAGCGTCGCGCGTCCTTCGACCCCGTGGGTGTCCCACGCGAGGCGCTGCCCGGCCACGTCGAGCCGCACCGTGCCCGCGCTCGTCTCGACGCGCGGCCCCGCGCCGTAGTGCAGGCGCGGCACGAAGACGAGCGTCGGCGCGCGCGCGGCGGGGTCGCATTCGAGCTCGAGCTCGAAGACGCCGCTCGCGCGCTCGAACGCCATGCGCAGCGGCAGCCCGGCGAACCGCAGGCCGTAGGGCCGCACGAAGGCCCGCGTGCCGCGGCCGCCGGAGTCGAGGTCGCCGGGGTCCCGGACGTCGTCGGGCGAGAAGATCGAGAGATCCTCGCGATTCCACCCGTCGCCGTGGGCATGCGTGTTGTCGGCGGTGTAGTTCCACTGCGTTCCCGACAGGAACGTCTCGTCGAGGGCGGCGTAGGTGGCGTCGAGCACGAGCTCGTGCTTCGCGTAGTCGCCGCTCCGGAACGCCTCGCCGCCGTTCATCTCGTAGGGCAGGCCGAACTCGCCGATCAGCACCGGGCGGTTCCCCATAGTGCCCTGGGAGACGCGCTTCATGCCGCCGAGCTGCCGCGTGTAGGCCTCCTCGAGCTCGGCGGGGCCGTGCGTGGTCCCGCCCAGCACGGGATGCTCGGCCGGGTCGAAGCGGCGCCGGCGCAGCAGGAAGATGTCGTACCAGTGTCGTGCGTCGACGACGAGAGGGTCCGGATCCTCCCAGGGCGTCTGCAGCACGCCGGGCACGCCCTCGACGAAGACCATGCAGTCCGGGTGGACGCGGCGCAGGGCGCTCCGCACGCGCTTCACGAAGGGCGCGAGGAAGTCGCTCCAGGCGGAGATCGGGCGGCCGTCCACGACGCGGAAGTGGTCGGGCCGCGCGAGCACCGGCTTCCCTTCCGCGTCGAGATCCCACACGCCGAGGCGTCGCCAGGGGCAGCCGTCGTCCCAGATCGAGACCTGCTTCGGATTGAGCACGCGGCCGTTCGCGCAGCGCACCGCCAGGCCGTCCGCCGCCGCGAGATGCTCGAGGGGCGACGGCGCCGGCGGGCCCTCGCCCATGAAGCGCGCGTCGCGGCCGAGATCCTCGCCGCGACCGACGTAGCCCGCGCTCGGCTCGTTGCAGGTGTCGTAGCCGAGGACGTGATCGAGATCCGCGACGCGCTCGGCGAGGGCGCAGAGCGCGGCGACGTAGCGCGACTGGAGGCGCTCCTGCGCACCGCGGAGCGCGGGGCAGAAGACGTCGCCGCCGAGGAGCAGCGTCCACATCGTGGCGCAGGGCACGCGCTGGGCGTTCGCGGGCCAGTCGAGGGCGTCGAGCTCGACGGCCTGCGCTTCGACGAAGCGCTCGGGGAGCAGCCCCGCCTCTTCGAAGCACCAGAAGGGCGCACCGTCGCCGCCCGTCCAGCGGCTCCAGACGTCGTGATGCGGGTCCACGAACACGAGCAGGCCGTGCTCGCCGGCCTTCTGCGCGACGGCGCGGAAGTAGTCGAGGTAGGCCTCGTCGTAGACCCCGGGGCCCGCGTGCTCGATCGCCTCCCAGGTCGTGAGGAGCCGCAGCACGCCGAAGCCCCAGCTCGCGATGCGAGCGAGGTGGCGATCCGCGTCCTCGAGCGGGAACGGCCGGCCGACGAAGCTCACGTCGCGCCACGTCGCGAAGTCGACGCCGAGGTGCGTGGATCCGTCGGGGCGGAACGGAACCTTGGTGCTCCCGCCGAGGTTCACGCCGCGCAGCAGGGCGCGGCGCCCCTCGCGGTCGACGATCCATCCGTCGCGGGTGCTGAAGCCGTGGGACATCAGCGCGTGGGCCCTGCGACGGCCTCGCCCAGGGAGAGCGAGCGGATCTCGAAGTCCCGCGACACGGCGGCGATCTCGTCGGGGAAGGCTGCGAGGTTCACGTTGAGCGAATAGCCGATCGGGGCGTCGATCGGCTTGAAGAAGTCGTCGAAGTGGTGCGGCACCAGGACCCGCGGCTCGAGGCGCCGGAGCAGCCGATCCCAGTAGCGCGGCGTGAAGCGACGCCCGGCGATGCCACACAGCAGGTAGTCGACGCCGCGATGGCGGATCGCATCGTCCTCGAGGTCGCAGGAGCCCTGGTGGTAGAAGGTCCTGCCTGCGACCTCGACGTGGATCCCGAAGACCTGGCCGCAGCGGAAGCGCTGGGGCGTGAGCTCGTCGAGATGCTCGCACGTGAGCTCTCCTGCCGAAGGCACGGCCAGCCCGGCGAGGAGCCGGGAGTGCTTGCTCGGCACGAAGGTCAGCGTGAAGGGCCCGACTGCGTAGGGTCGGTGGGGCTCGACCTCGACCGCGAGCTCGCCCCGGCCGTGGAGCCGCATCGGATGGGCCGACGAGCGGCTCCCGAAGACGGGGCAGCTGGCGCGGCTCGCCAGGGCGGGCACGTCGAGCGCGTGGTCGAAGTGCGTGTGGCCGACCGCGATTGCGACCGGATCGGGAAGCGTTGTGAGCCGGGGGAGATCGGGCGCGACGACGCGCCGACGCATCAGCGCGTCGATCGGAAGCCGCGTCAGGTACGGATCGATCAGGAGGTGCTGGCCTTCGTAGCTCAGCCGGAAGCCCGCGGTGCCGACCCAGGCGAGCTCGAGGCCCGCCGGCAGGTCGCTGGCGCGCGGCGAGCGTTGCCACGCGAGGTCGCGATGCACGGCGTGATCGGCGGCGGCCCGGGACTCCCGCTGGAGGCTCCAGCGCAGCAGCGAGCCCAGATGCCCGAGGATTCCAGCCATCGGACCCACCTCGCCTGGCTCGTGGACGCGCGCCGCGCGGGCGCCGATCGCCGCAGCGACGCTCAGCCTGCGAGGCCCGGCACCTTCTTCGCGAGCGTCTCGCCGATCTCGGCGGGCGAGAGAGAGACCGTCACGCCGGCACGCTCGAGGGCCGCCATCTTGTCCGACGCCCGCCCCTTGCCGCCGGCGATGATCGCGCCGGCGTGTCCCATGCGCTTCCCCGGCGGCGCGTTCTGGCCCGCGATGAAGGCGACCACGGGCTTCGTCATCTTCGTGCGGATGAACTCGGCGGCGGTCTCCTCGGCGGAGCCGCCGATCTCGCCGATCATCACCACCGCCTTCGTCGCCGGATCGGCCTCGAAGAGCGCGAGGGCGTCCACGAAGTTGGTGCCGATCACCGGGTCGCCGCCGATTCCGACGCAGCTCGACTGGCCGATGCCGAGTCGCGAGAGCTGGTCCACCGCCTCGTAGGTGAGCGTTCCCGAGCGCGACACCACGCCGACCGGGCCCGGCCGCGTGATCTGCGCCGGCATGATGCCGATCCGACACTGGTTCGGCGTCACGACGCCGGGGCAGTTCGGGCCGAGGAGCCGCGTCTTCCCGCCCCGCATCGCGGCCTTCGCCCGCGCCATGTCGACGACCGGGATCCCCTCGGTGATGCAGACCGCGAGGTCGAGCTCCGCGTCGGCAGCCTCGAGGATCGCGTCGGCGGCGCCGGGCGGCGGCACGAAGATCACGCTCGCGTTCGCGCCCGTCGCGGCCTTCGCCTCGCGCACGGTGTCGAAGACCGGGATGCCCTCGAGCGTCGTCCCGCCCTTCCCCGGCGCGATGCCGCCGACGACCTGCGTGCCGTACTCGAGCGAGAGCTTCGCGTGGAAGATGCCCATCTTGCCGAGGCCCTGCACCAGGAGCTTCGTGTTCTTGTCGCAGAGAATCGACACTCTCAGCTCCCCTTCACCGCGGCGACGACCTTCTGGCCCGCCTCGCGGAGCGTCTCGGCGGGCGTGATGTTCAGCCCCGACTTCGCCAGGATCTCGCGGCCCTGGGCGGCGTTCGTGCCCTGGAGCCGGACCACGAGCGGCACCTTCACGCCGAGCTCGCCCGCCGCCGCGACCACGCCGTCGGCGATCAGGTCGCAGCGCACGATCCCGCCGAAGATGTTCACGAGGATCGCCTTCACGTTCGCGTCGCGCAGGATCAGCTTGAAGGCTTCCTTCACCTTCTCCTTGTCCGCGCCGCCGCCGGCGTCCAGGAAGTTCGCCGGCTTGCCGCCGCAGACCTGGATCATGTCGAGGGTCGCCATCGCGAGGCCCGCGCCGTTCACCATGCAGCCGATGTCGCCGTCGAGGCCGACGTAGGCGAGGTCGATCTCCTTGGCCTCGCGCTCGCGCGGATCCTCTTCCTCGGGGTCGCGCAGGTCGCGCACGTCGGACTGCCGGTAGAGCGCGTTGTCGTCGAAGTTCAGCTTCGCGTCGAGGGCGAGCAGGTCTCCCTGCTGCGTCACGACCAGCGGGTTGATCTCGACCAGCGACGCGTCCTTCTCGACGAAGAGCCGGTAGAGCCCGCCGAGGAAGGTCTCGAGCTTCTTCACCTGCGCGGCGTCGAGGCCGAGCCAGAAGCCGATGCGCCGGGCCTGGTAGGGCTGGAGGCCGGCGTTCGGGTCGACGTGCACCGTGAGCAGCTTCTCCGGCGACTTCTCGGCGACCTCCTCGATCTCCATGCCGCCCTCGGTCGAGGCGATCACCGCGAACTTCTCCTCGGCGCGGTCGAGCAGGATCGCGAGGTAGAGCTCGCGCGCGATGTCGCTGCCCGCCTCGACGTAGACCTTGTGCACGACCTTGCCCTCGGGCCCGGTCTGGTGCGAGCGCAGGGTCATGCCGAGGATCTCGCTCGCGACGGTCTTCGCCTCGGCGGCCGAGCGCGCGAGCTTGATGCCGCCGGCCTTGCCGCGGCCGCCGGCGTGCACCTGCGCCTTCACGACGACGACGTCGCTGTCGAGGGCGCGCGCCGCGCTCTCGGCCTCGGCCGGCGTGGTGGCGAGGCGACCCTCGGGCACCGCCACGCCGAAGCGGCGCAGCAGCGCCTTCGCCTGGTACTCGTGAACGTTCATGGTGGTCTTTCTTCCGGGCCCGCGGGTGGGGGCTAGAGCTTGATCTCGGCGACGAGCTTGCGGACGTGGTCGAGGGAGGCGTCGAAGAGCTTGCGCTCGCCGGCGTCGAGCTCGATCTCGATCACCTTCTCGACGCCCTTCGCGCCGAGCACGCAGGGCACCCCGACGTAGAGGCCCGAGACGCCGTACTCGCCCTCGAGGAAGCAGGCGCAGGCGAGAACGCGCTTCTTGTCGAGCAGGATCGACTCGGCCATCTCGAGCGCGGAGACGGCGGGCGAGACGAAGGCCGAGCCCGTCTTGAGCAGGTTCACGACCTCGCCGCCCGCGTTCTGCGTGCGCTTCGAGATCTCGTCGATCTTCTCCGCCGAGAGCAGCTTCGTCACCGGGATGCCGGCCACGCTCGAGAAGCGCGGCAGCGGCACCATGGTGTCGCCGTGGCCCCCGAGCACGAGGGCCGTCACGTCCTGGACCGAGACGCCGAGCTCCCAGGCCACGAAGCTCCGGAAGCGCGTCGAGTCGAGCACGCCGGCCATGCCCACCACCCGGTTCTTCGGGAAGCCCGAGATCTGCTTGAAGGTGTAGACCATGGCGTCGAGCGGGTTCGAGATCACGATCACGGTGGCGCCCGGCGCGTTCGTCTTCACGCCCTGGGCGACGCTCTTCATGATCTCGAGGTTCTTCGCCAGCAGGTCGTCGCGCGACATGCCCGGCTTGCGCGCGAGCCCCGCCGTGATGATCACGAGGTCGGCGCCCGCGATGCCCTCGTAGCTGTTCGTGCCCGTGACCTTGCAGTCCGAGCCCACGAGGGGTGCGCCCTCGGCGATGTCGAGGGCCTTGCCCTGGGGCAGGCCGTCGACGACGTCGAACAGGATCACGTCGCCGAGCTGGCGGTACACGATCTGCTCCGCCAGCACGCCGCCGATGTTTCCGGCGCCGATCAGCGCGATCTTCTTGCGGGACATGGGGGTTCGTCTCCGGTCTAGAGATTGGCGATCAGGGCGTCGCCGAAGCCGCTGCACGAGACCAGCTTCGCGCCGTCCATCAGGCGATGGAAGTCGTAGGTCACGGTCTTCGCCGCGATCGTCTTCTCCATCGACTTCTCGATCAGCGTCGCGGCCTCGTTCCAGCCCAGGTGCTCGAGCATCATGACGCCCGAGAGGATCACCGAGCTCGGGTTCACCTTGTCCTGGTTGGCGTACTTCGGCGCCGTGCCGTGGGTGGCCTCGAAGATGCCGTGGCCCGTGCGGTAGTTGATGTTGGCGCCGGGCGCGATGCCGATGCCGCCGACCTGCGCCGCGAGCGCGTCCGACAGGTAGTCGCCGTTCAGGTTCAGGGTGGCGATCACGTCGAACTCGGTCGGGCGCGTCAGCACCTGCTGCAGCGTGATGTCGGCGATCGAGTCCTT